>Ga0209191_1000013_pt1 | contig 164853 bp, 242 predicted proteins | sample S_130626_EF_Meta_FD_187320 | JGI IMG/M metagenome (GOLD analysis project Ga0209191, IMG submission 187320) | Freshwater microbial communities from Lake Simoncouche, Canada to study carbon cycling - S_130626_EF_MetaG (SPAdes) (version 2) | ecosystem: Environmental > Aquatic > Freshwater > Lake ...
TTTCTTCTGATGTAGCTTCTGCTTTCGCAATGGCTGGTTTACTTGACTACAACTCTGCGTTGAATAGCCAAATTAACTTGACAGTTGACGATACAGGTAACACATTCGCTGGTACAATGTTTGGTCGTATCAAGGTTTATATTGACCCATATGCACAAACATCTTCAACTAATGAGTTTGCAGTTGTTGGTTTCAAAGGCACTAATGCTTATGATGCTGGTCTGTTCTATTGCCCATACGTTCCGTTACAAATGGTTCGTGCAGTTGATACAGGTACTTTCCAACCTAAGATTGGTTTCAAGACCCGTTACGGTCTAGTTGCTAACCCATTCGCAGAAGGTACAAGTCAAGGTCTTGGCGCTTTGACTGTTCAATCAAACAACTACTATCGTTCATTCGTAGTTGCGAACATTATGTAATTAAAAACTCCGTTAAGAGAGTTATTAGAGAGGCACTTCGGTGCCTCTTTTTTTTGGCTTTATAAATACAGATATGACAGCAATCAATTCAAAACCAGCTAATCCAAACTTTTTACATCCAAATAAGTTCCAATTGAGCTTTAGTAGGTTGCCAGATATGCAATACTTCTGCCAAGCAGTAAGTGTTCCTGGTATTTCAATGTCTGAAGTTCCACAAAATACACCATTTGTAGATTTGTATAGACCAGGCGAAAAGGCCATCTATGACCTATTAAATGTAACTTTTATGATTGATGAAGAACTAAAGGCTTGGTTAGGCATACATGATTGGATTCGTGGCATGACTTTTCCAACCGACTTCAAAGAATATCAAAATCTAGGGTTGTTAAGTAAGACTGCCGGCATTCGTCAATCTGTTGGCTTACAACCTCAATATTCTGACGCTAGTATTACCATACTTTCATCGGCAAATAATCCAACATATAGATTTACTTTCTATGAAGTTTTCCCTACCACACTATCGACTTTTGTTATGTCGGCATCTGATACACCAGATACCATAATGACTGCCGATGCCACATTCAGATATTCCTATTTTAATGTTGACAAACTAGATTAACTGTGATACACTCCTATAAGGAGGATTTGTAATGAATAAACTTGATGAATTATTAGAAATGTGGGCAAAAGATTCTGTCATTGATAGAACTGAGCCAGGTAAAGAACTTACCAATATTCCACAACTGCATAGTAAATACTTGAACATACTTTCAAGGCATCGCCTACTGGCAAAAGAAGCCGAGTTCAAGTATAACAGAATGAAGAAAGTAAAGTGGGAATACTATACAGGTAAAATGGATGATGAATCTCTTAGACAACATGGATGGGAACCATTTCCATTTGTATTGAAATCCGAAATTACTACATACTTTGATAGTGATGAAGATTTAAATCGTTTAATAGCAAGTAAGATGTTACACGATGAAATCGTAGATGTGTGCCAAAGTATTCTTAAAGAACTAAACTCACGCACATTCCAACTTCGTGATTTTATAGCATGGGAAAGATTCATACAAGGTGTCTGATATTAGATTAGAGAAAGTTAATGAGGCTTATATTCGTGTTCATTGTGAACGCAACATAGCTCAAGAACTTTCCGATTACTTCACATTTTATGTGCCTGGTCATCAATTCACTCCTGCATTTAAAGCAAGATATTGGGATGGCAAAATAAGATTATTGGATTTACGAACCATGGGAATTTACCATGGTTTGGTTCCATACATTCAAAAGTTTTGTGATGAAAGACAATATCAAGTAGAAGTAGATTCTGAAGTATCACTCACAGAAAACTTCTCAATTGCAGAGGCTAATGAGTTTATTAAGACACTTGGTTTACCACATGAGCCAAGAGATTATCAAATCAATTCTTTTGTTCATGCAATTCGTAATAAAAGAATTCTATTACTATCACCTACAGCTTCAGGTAAATCATTAATACAATATCTTATTCTTAGAATGATACAGGACATGGACCACAAAAAAGGTCTGTTGATTGTTCCAACTACTTCATTGGTAGAACAGATGTATTCAGACTTTGTATCATATGGGTATGATTCTGAAAAGTATTGTCACCGACAGTATGCAGGTAAAGACAAGGTGACAGATAAGTTTTTGACCATTACTACATGGCAATCTATCTACAAGAACCCACCAGAATACTTTGAACAGTTTGACTTTGTGTTGGGTGACGAAGCACATCAGTTTAAAGCCAAATCATTAACAACTATTCTATCAGGTTGCACCAATGCCAAGTATCGTATTGGTTGCACAGGCACATTAGATGGTACACAAACACACAAACTAGTATTAGAAGGTTTGTTTGGTCCAGTTTACAAAGCAACATCAACTTCAGAACTGATTGATAAAGGCCAATTGGCTGCATTTAAGATTAAGTGTTTGATTCTTAAATATCCTGAAGCAGTCTGTAAGATTGCTCGTGATTGGGACTACAATACTGAAGTTGAATATATAGTTATGAACAAGGCTAGAAATGAGTTTATCAAAAACCTAGTCTTATCTTTAAAAGGTAATTCTCTAGTGCTATTCCAATTTGTTGAGAAGCATGGTAAAGATTTACACAATATAATCCAAGAACAGGCGAAAGGTCGCCAAGTTTTCTTTGTCTATGGAGGCACCGACGTCGATGTCAGAGAATCAATCCGTGCAATTACGGAGAAAGAGAAAGATGCTATCATCGTTGCTTCTTACGGCACTTTTTCTACTGGCGTTAACATACGAAATCTTCACAATATCATCTTTGCTTCCCCGTCAAAGTCCCGTGTTAGAAATCTTCAGTCGATTGGTCGTGGGCTTCGTTTAGGAGATGATAAAGAAGAAGCAACACTATTTGATATATCTGATGACTTCCGTATAGGCAAATTTGCCAATTACACCTTGAAACATTTTATTGAGCGTGTTAAAATATACGATGAAGAAAAGTTCAACTATAAATTTTATAACATAGAGCTAAAAAATGGATAATATTAAAATACTAAGATTACAAAGTGGCGAAGATGTTATTGCAGATTATACACAGGTTGAAGGTGATGCATCGGTATTGCTAACCAATCCAATGTGTTTAATCTTTAAAAGAATGCCTACTGGCAGAGCAGTCATGTTGATGAGTCCTTGGTTGCCATTAGAACTGGTAGAAAAGAATGAAGCTTGGTTGTTTGAAGCAGATATACTTTCAGTCTTTCAACCTAAGGCACAGATTATTGAATACTATACTACCTCTGTGAAAGAAGTGCAAGAGGATATGTTACAAGAAGAAATGCACGGAGAATCTCTAACAGATATATCTGATGAGTATGATGATGAGATGTCCGAAGAAGAAGAACTGCAGGCAATGGAAGAATTAGAAGAACTTAGGAAGGATGTAAAGAAGAAGTTATTACATTAATCTGAAAACGGAACACCGCTAATGTAACACTTGTCAAGTAGTAAATGAGGCAATAGTAAGCAATATATCCTTAATTGCTTGCTTTATAAGAAATTTGTGATATAATGATTGATATGTTAGAATATAATGATGACAACTTAAAGAAAGTATCAGAGCTGATTTTAAAGAATCTCAGCTCTGATTTGCTTCCTAGGTCTTGGTTGGATAAGAATGAAATCAATCTTACATTCGGACATTGCCACAATGCAGCAGGTTGTTTGTATAAGGTATTTGGATCCAAAGCACTTAATATGTACCGAGGATTTGATGGTGAAATATATCATTGGTGGGTTCAAGACAAGGCAGGTAAGATAATTGATTTAACTGCTGACCAGTATTATTCCAAAGGTAGAGTTCCTCCGTATGACAAGGCTGAGAAAGCAGGTTTGCTTGGCTTTGAATACAAAAAAAGAGTGCTTGAGTTGTTTCGTAGAGTTACCATCGAATTGAGTGGTAAAAAATTAGGACTATTAGAATATTATGAGTAAAAAACACTATGTCAACAATGCTGACTTTCTAGCATCTCTGATTGATTATAAAAAGAGATGTAAAGAGGCAGCACAGAATGATAAAGAAGATCCACCAATCCCAAATTATGTTGGTGAATGTTTCCTTAAAATTGCAGAACATCTATCCCGTAAGCCTAACTTTGTATCGTATTCATTCCGTGATGAAATGATTGCAGATGGTATTGAGAACTGTATTCAATACTTCCGTAACTTTGACGAAACGAAATCAAAGAACCCATTTGCTTACTTCACACAGATTATTTACTTTGCTTTCTTGCGTAGGATTACCAAAGAAAAAAAACAGTTGTATGTCAAGTATAAGGCAACACAACAGTTTGGTTTACTAGGCGAAGGTGAAATGTATGAGGACGCTGAAGGCAATATGCAACAGTTTGTCCTGTATGATAACATCGCAGAGTTCATTGAAACCTTTGAAGATGCCAAAGAAAAGAAAAAGAAAGCAAAAACTAAAGGCCTAGAAAAGTTCCTTGATGCCGAAGAAATCATTTCAGAGGATGATTTGAAGGAATGAAGATTGCTTTGATAAATGATACTCATGCAGGTGCTCGTGGTGATGACCCACGATTTAATGAATACTTCTTTAAGTTTTGGGAAGGCACATTCTTTCCTTACCTTGAAGAACATAACATTAAACATATTTGCCATTTAGGTGATGTTGTTGACCGCAGAAAGTTTATTAACTTTGTAACTCTTAATTCATGGCGTAAACGATTCTTTGATGTTATCAGAGATAAGGGTATTCAAATGGATGTGATTGTTGGTAACCATGATGTTACTTACAAAAACACCAATGAGATTAATGCCATGCATGAGTTGTTTGACCATTATAATAACATTAATGTTTATACAGAAGCACTAGACATTGAATATGATGGTTGTAATGTAGCTATGGTACCATGGATTAATTCTGGTAACTATGAACAGACATTACAATATTTGAAAGATACTAAAGCACAAGTTGTATTTGGCCACTTTGAGATTGCGGGTTTTGAAATGGACAGAGGCAACATCTGTCATACAGGTATGGACAAATCTTTGTTTGATAGATTTGATACCGTGTTATCAGGACACTTTCATCACAAGTCAACAAGTGGCAACATCACATATCTTGGTAATCAATATGAAATCACTTGGGCTGATTATAATGACCCTCGTGGTTTTCATGTGTTTGATACCGAAACAAGAGAAATTACTTTTGTTCAAAATTTGAACAAAATGTTCCATAAAATTAGTTATGATGATGGTGCAACAGACTTTGAATATTGGAAATCATATGACTATGCCTCATTAAAAGATGCCTATGTCAAAGTTGTTGTATTGAATAAACAGAATCCTTACCTGTTTGATAACATGGTAGATAATCTTTACAAGGCAGGAGTTGGTGATATCTCAATCGTTGAGGACTTTACCGAAACTATTGTAGAGAACGACCAAGATTTAATTGACCAGGCAGAAGATACGATGACTATCCTATCCAAGTATATTGATAACCTCACTTTAGCTGTGGATAATGATAAACTTAAAACTTTAATGAAAGAGCTTTATGTTGAAGCTCTCACTACCGAAACTGAATGATATTATTTCGTAAAATTAAATGGAAAAACCTGTTAAGTACCGGCAACCATTTTACAGAATTACAATTTGATAAATCACCAAACACATTAATTGTAGGCAGTAATGGTGCAGGTAAATCCACAATGCTTGATGCGTTGTGTTTTGTCCTGTTCGGCAAGCCGTTTCGTGCCGTGAATAAACCATTGTTGTTGAACTCAATTAATAATAAAGATTGTGTGGTTGAAGTTGAGTTTGATACAGGTAACAAACACTATAAGATTGTTCGTGGTATTAAGCCAAACATCTTTGAAATCTGGTGTGATGGTGAAATGATTAATCAAGAAGCGGCAGTCAAAGACTACCAAGAACACCTTGAAAAATTTATTCTAAAATTAAACTATAAGTCATTTACTCAGATTGTTATTTTGGGTAGTGCTTCGTTTACACCATTCATGCAGTTGCCACCTGCTCATCGTAGAGAGATTATTGAGGACTTACTTGATATCCAAATCTTCTCTGCCATGAATAACATTCTTAAAGATAAGGTAATCAATAATAAAGACCTTACTACAAATAAGAAATATGATATTGATTTAGGTCAGCAAAAGTATGACCTACAAAAGAAACATCTTGATGGTCTGAAACAAAACAATGATGAAAAGGTAAAAGAATATGATAGTGAGATACAGACTAATACGACTACCATTTCCACCTTGGCTGAACAGATTGAAGAATACTCAATCGCTGTCGCCGAGTTACAGTTATTGGTTGATGCCAAGAGTGAAACAGAGGCTAAGGTCAAGAAGATTACAAAACTTGAATCGCAGATTGAAAGCAACTTATCTAAATTTCGAAAAGATATCAGTTTCTTTCAACACAATGACGATTGTCCAACGTGTCGGCAGGCCATTGCCTTGGAGTTCAAAGAGAAAGAACTTGGCGTGCTTACCACCAAGGTTACAGAATGTGACCATGGTTTAACACAACTAGAACAGAAATTATTGGAAGAACAAGCAAAGTTAAATTCTATCAACGAAACTCAAAAGAAGATTCAGGCATTACAGATTAAAATTGCTACCAATAACACTTCTATTACCGAAACAAACAAATACATTAAGCGCTTAGAGAAACAGTTAGAAGAACTTAAAACAAATACAACCTCTACTGAAAAAGAAGAACAAGAGTTAGCATCTATAAATGAAACATTGAAACAGTTAAAAATTGATTTGAATGCTCTTATAGATGAGAAAACATATTATGAAGTGGCTGCAGGTCTATTAAAAGATACTGGTATCAAAACAAAGATTATTAAACAATATTTACCAATCATTAACAAATTAGTAAACAAGTATCTGGCTTCATTTGACTTCTTTGTGAACTTTAATCTTGATGAATCATTCAAAGAGACCATTAAGTCCAGACACCGTGATGATTTTACCTATGCTTCTTTTAGTGAGGGTGAGAAACAAAAGATTGACTTGGCATTATTGTTTAGTTGGCGTGCTGTTGCCAAATTAAAGAACTCTGCCAATACTAATCTGTTAATTTTGGATGAAGTGTTTGATTCTAGTTTGGATACCAATGGTACAGAATACTTAATGAACATTCTCCATATGCTAGAAGGCACAAATGTATTTGTTATTTCTCATAAGGGTGATATACTACAAGATAAATTCCGTAGTGTAATTCGTTTTGAGAAGGTAAAGAATTTTTCGAGGATTGTAAAATGAGTGAGTTTAAAAAGTTGCATGAGTTTACCGATGGCAACAAAACGGGACAAGTGTTCTTTACAAATATTGGCAATCATAGGTTTATGGCCTTGCTTTATCAGGCTGATTTAGATTATAATGATGCTCAGTATTTTATAACAGAACAAGATGCCGAAGATTGTGCAGAAAATTGGGTGATGAACAAATGAGTGAAGAATTTATTATTGACACAGGCGCAGCCGTAGCTGAAGCCGAAAATATTACACCATTGCCATTGTTTGATGAGAATCATCCAATGTTAAAACAACCTATTCCAGTATTTGATGTTTATAAATTGCCAAGTCCTTTAACAACTAAACTTATTAAACGACTAAAGATGACTATGAAATTACACAATGGTCTTGGTCTATCGGCAAATCAATGTGGTGTATTTGAAAGACTTTTTGTTATTGGTAGTGGTGACGATGTTTGGGCTTGTATTAATCCAGAAATTCTTGCAACTTCGGATGATATTGTTAAAGACAAAGAAGGTTGCCTCTCTTTTCCAGGTTTATCTGTTATAATAGACAGACCAAGTTGGATTGAAGTTCAATACTTTGAAGAAAATGGAAAACAAGTTCAGAAGCGTTTTGAAGGCTTAACGGCAAGATGTTTTCAACATGAACTAGACCATATGAATGGCATTCGTATGATTGATAAAGTTAAACCACTTGCATTACAAATGGCAAGAGATAGACAAAAGAAACTAATTAAGAAATTTATGAGATTACATAAACAATGATTGATGCAAAAGCAGATATAGAAGAACAGTACCGCCAATGGCAGGAAGAAAATCCTGCTGAATCGTGGGTTGATGTTGATGAGAATGTTCTCAAAGAACAGGTTATCAACGACCTCTCCTATGTTTCAAAGATGGATGTAAAAGAATATACTCTGTATCAGAAGTGGTGTGAAGTAAAAGAGAAGTATCCCACGGTTGTTAATCATACATTGTTCGGTGAAGAAACACAATTAGTTGACCCTAACCAACAGAAAGTTGTTGATGAAGTAAAAGATTCTATTTGGATCCCACAAACAGCCGAAGATTATCTTAACCTTGAACCTGTGTTAGAATACACAGATGATTCTGGTAAAGATATGCAGATTGGTATTGATGGTTCTTCATTTGAAGTTGAGAAGAAAAGAAGCAAAGACTTACCTGAAAGATGGAATACTGTTCGTAATTTCATTTCAACAATGAAGAACAACAGTAACATTGGTCGCAACCTAAACTTCTTGGTTCGTGACCAGGTCACTAATAAGTATCTAGGTGTCATCTGCATATCATCTGACTTCTTAGACCTTACTCCTCGTGATGAAGTGATTGGTTGGCCTCGTGAACTAAAGACACAAGGCAGTATGATTAATCACACGGCAATCGGTTCTACTATTGTGCCATTCCAACCACTAGGTTTTAATTATGTTGGTGGCAAGTTACTTGCTTTACTTTGTTTATCTGACGAAGTGCAAAGACTTTGGAAGAAACAATATGGTGATGTATTAGTTGGTGTAACAACAACATCATTGTATGGTAGAACAAAGGTTGATGGTCTATCACAGTATGATAACCTTGACCATTGGCAGAAGATGGGCTTCACGGCAGGTTCAGTATCATTTGAACCAAGTAGAGAAGTCCGTGGCAATATCATTAATTGGTTAAAGAAGAATCATACTCGTAAATACTTTGAATGGTATGTTGCAAAGAAACCATCAGGTCAACCATACAAGCGTGACCATAAGAATCGCTCACTAGGTTTCACTTATAGTAAACTAGGTATTCCTAAAGAGTTGATTAGAACTGACCATGCTCGAGGCATTTACTTTTCACCATTGTATGATAACTCTTATGAGTTTCTCCGTGGTGAAATCAAAGAAGAACAGTTGGTAAAATCATTTGATACCAGTTACAAGGCCTTAGTTGACATTTGGAAAATCAAACACGCTAAAGGTCGTATCAAACAGTTGATGAAGAAAGACAGAGTATCATATGAAACATTATTCTATGATGACCTAATCTATCTTACATGGGAAGAAACAAAAGCCAAATATCTGGCACAAGTTGGTAGATAATTAGGCAATGCTTTAAAAAAGCGCTTGATTTTCAAATAAAAAGCATATATAATTATATACACAGAATATGCGGTGGTTGTAGAACAGTTTGGGTGTCCAACTCAGGCGCTATGTGCGAATCATAGACACCGCTCCAATTTTTCAAATAAATCTCCATTTATCGTTGAAAAGACTAGACCCTTACCGTAAAAAGTAAGGGTCTTTTTATTGCCTCAAATCTATTTTGGGTAGTGTATAATGGCTGCATGATAGAAGATTACTCACACACCCTACTAGAACAGGAAGAAATGCACTTTTATTCCTGTGTTGCCGATGTTCTCCGTGCCTTTCAATGCCACGGTGCAAGTCATATCCTACATGAGGTTATGAAAAATCCTCAATTAAATCAAGAGCTTAGCGTGTTGTTTCCACGCAACACCAAGCCTTGACATTCCTCGTGGTTCGTGTATAATGGTTGTATAAATTAAGTAGAAAGATACTATGGCATTTACAGTCGAATCAAAATCCCAATTGGCAAAATTACTTGCCACAGAAAATTTAACAGTTGAGCACCAGAAGCTTAGCACGGCAAAATTTGATCCTATGAATCGTGTTTTGTATTGTCCTATCTGGAAAGATATGTCTGGCGCTTTATATGATTTGCTTATGGGTCACGAAGTTGGCCATGCACTTTATACTCCTGCCGATGGTTGGCATGATGCCGTTTCCTCTCTTGGTAGAAAATACAAAGGCTTCTTGAATGTTGTTGAAGATGCTCGTATTGAGAAAAAAGTTAAACGCAAATTTCCTGGTATTCGTACCTCATTTGTTAAAGGTTATCAAAACCTTTTAGAGCGTGATTTCTTTGGTATTAAAGAGCGTGATGTTAACGGAATGTCATTTATTGACCGATTAAACATTTATACAAAATCGGCAGGTGCTATTCAAATTCTTTTTAACCATGAAGAAACAATGCTTGTTAAGCAAGTAGAAGCTTGTGAAACATGGGAAGATGTTTTACGGGTAACTAAATCTGTTTTTGATTATTCAAAGCATGAGCAATTTGAAACCATGTTACAGTCTTTGGCTTCTATGCAAGTTGACCAATTTGGTGATGGTGAAGATGGTGATGAAGATTACGATTCTGCCGATTCTGATTATGATGGCGAATCTGATATTGATGGTGATGATGGTGATTCTTCAGAAGATGCCGATACCGATTCTGACGGCGATGCTGAAGGCGACAAAGCTGAAGCTAAAGGTAATTCAGAAAAAGACCTAGATGATTTTGAAGGTGATTATGGCGATGAAGTTGGTAATGAATTGAATCGTAATAAAGATTCTAAAGCATCCAACTTTGACCAGTTCCAACCTAGTTGTGAAACTGATGAGAATTTCCGTAAGAATGAAACTGAATTATTGTCAGCAGAATCCAAAAACTATGTTTATGGCAAAGTGCCTAAGCCTAACCTTGATGCTATCGTAACACCTGCTAAACGGGTTCAACAAGCATTAAGTGAATATTATTTCAATAGCGATTATCGTGCTGAAAGCTTTGAAAAGCAATATACAGAAAAAGTAAAAGAATTCAAATCGAAGAATGACCGTTACATCGGTTTGTTGGCAAAAGAATTTGAAATGAAGAAAGCTGCTCGTGCTTATGCGAAGGCTAAAGTGTCCAATACTGGTGATATTGATATCAATCGTTTATACAAATATCAGGTAGAAGATAACATCTTTAAAAAGATGATGAGAATCCCTAAGGGCAAATCTCACGGTCTGGTCTTGTTACTTGACCGCTCAGGTTCCATGTCCCGTAATATGGCAGGTTCTATTGAACAGATTTTGGTTCTTACCATGTTCTGCCGTAAAGTGAATATTCCATTCGTTGTGTATGGCTTTGGTGATTCTACTGATGGTCGTTTTGCTGATTATCCACAAGAACAATATAAAAAAGGTTTTACACCAGAAGCTAATGAGTTTGCATTTGAAACAGTATTTCTCCGTGAATATCTTAATTCAAAAATGAGTAATATGGATTTCAACAATTCAATCCGTAACATGATTGCTTTGCGTGATTCGTATAGTGTCGAAGCTCGTGGTCGTTATGGCATCGGTCGTCCTTCAAATGAACATCTTGGTAATACACCATTAATTCAGGCGATTGTTGCTCTTGAACCAATTACACAACAATTCCGCAAAGTGAATAACCTTGACTTGGTTAATCTGGTAATTGTTCATGATGGTGATGCTGATAATAGTAATTCAGTAATGCAAGAGCGTGATTGTTATGGTTGGGAAAATAAACCTGGCCAAAAAACGGTTCGTCCAAGTTCATTCAATCCTAAATCTGAGAATGTTTATATTAAAGACCGTGATTCTAAATTACAAGTTAAAGTAGAATCTTGTATTAATGATTCTTATTATACAGTAGAAGAAGGCTTGCGTATCGGTATTTTTGACTGGTACAAAGCAAAAACTGGTGCAAAGATTTTTGGTTTCTTTATTGCAGGTGGTACTGCTCGTGAAATGCGTGGCGGTATTACAAACAAATATATTGACAAGAATGGCAAAACAATTCGTGAGCAAGTTTATTCAGGTGATGTGAATGCTCGCTATTATCAATTAGACAAATCTGAATATGTTAAGACTATGGTCAAGAAATTGACAAGTGAAAAATTCTTGCAATCCTACAATAAAGGTTACGATTCATTCTTTATTATGCCTGGTGGTAATGAATTGCAAATTGAAGATGATGAGTTGGTTGTAACTGGTGTGGTTACGGCAAGTAAGTTGAAAACGGCATTTATGAAAATGAATAAAAAGAAGGCAGTTAGCCGTGTGATGGTCTCTCGGTTCATTGATGGCATTGCTGCCTAAGTGTTGTATAGAAACAACAGCGGGCTTGACAAGGCCTGTGGTTGTGTTATAATGGTTGTATCTAGTGAAAAATGGAGTTTATATTATGCGTAGTAATCGTGTGGAAATCAAAGAAAAATTTAATGCTATGCTACTTGCTACAGGCAAGAGCACAATCTCAAAATCAGAGATTAAACAAATTTGTAATACATTAGGCATTTCAGGTGCTCAATGGTTTACTAAAGACGAATCGAACCGTATTGGTCGTGGTCTTTATAAAGTGCCAAGTCTGGCATCATCAGCACCAGTTGCTGAAACAATTAATATGTCAGCACAGGTTATGAAAATGCCAGAAAAAAATATTGTGCCGAATGGCGGCCATCGTATTACTAATGTAATTACCGACCTTGAAACCGAGAATTTGGTTCCTGCCGTTTATAAAAATTATGTTCCGTTTGGTAACTTTGATGACTTGCTTTCTATTATTGCAAGTAAGAAATTCTATCCTATCTTTATTACTGGTCATTCAGGTAATGGTAAAACAATGTCTGCTGAACAGGCTTGTGCTAAACTAGGTCGTAAATTCGTTTGCGTATCAATGACACCAGAAACCGATGAATCAGATTTACTTGGTAACTTTGTGCTTATCAACGGTCAAATGGAATGGCGAGATGGCCCCGTTACTGTAGCTGCTCGTCAAGGTGCGGTACTTTGCGTTGATGAAATTGATTACGGCGCTCAGAACCTTTCCTGTTTACAGCGTGTGCTTGAAGGCAAACCATTCTTGCTCAAAAAGAAAAATGAAATGGTTGCACCTGCTGAAGGTTTCACTATCATCGCTACTGCCAATACTAAAGGCAAAGGCTCAGATGATGGTCGTTATATGTTCACCAATGTCCTTAACGAAGCTTTCTTGGAAAGATTCTTAAACACCTACGAACAAGATTGGCCACCAGTTACCGTTGAGCGTAAGATTATCAAAAAAGAATTATCTTATCACGGTAAAGCCGATGATGAGTTTGCTGAGAAATTGGTAACTTGGGCTGATGTGATTCGTAAAACCTTTGTAGAAGGCGGAGTTGACGAAGTGATTTCTACTCGCCGTTTGGTGCATATCAGTAAGACTTATGGTGTATTTGGTAATCGTATGAAGGCTATTGAGTTGTGTTTGAATCGTTTTGATGATGACACCAAGATGTCTTTTCTTGACCTCTACACTAAAGTGGATGCTGGTGCAAATACAGAAACCTTGATGGCACAGACACTCGAACCTACCGAAGTGCCTGAAGAACCTAAATCAGAAGAACAACCACCGTTTTAATCTTCTGATTGGTAGTGGCCAGACTTAGGTCTGGTCTTTTTTTGATTCTCGTTATATGGGAATTATTTTTAATCCTTTTTTATAGGAAATTTATTATGAAACTTGCTACAAAACAAAATGCTATTACCGTTGGACTTAACAAAGAGTATCCTTTGATAAGTGATTTTATGACCACATTTAAAGATAAAGTTGGACTTGACTTATCTTTTAATCGACTTGGTTGTTGGGAAGAAAAACAAAGAACTAAATTTGTAACTTCTTTAATTTTAGGACAAGCGCCATCCAAAATAATTGTGGCGAATGTTGAAGAATGTCTTGCTTTGTGTTTAGAAGGCACACTAGATTATGAATACTTTAAACACTGGCACGATTTAGGATTCAAATACATTGCAATTGATGGAAACAACCGAACTCAAACAATTGAATTGTTTTTAAAAGGTAAAGTTAAACTTGAACACGGCATCTATATTTTGCCTACAGGTTCTGTTAATATCCACGCTAGTTGTGATACCTACAAAACAATGCCTAAGGTTCTTAAAGATTATATAACAGAGAACATTATGATTACTATTTGTGAGTATGTTGTAGCTACTCGAATGGGTTTATCTCGTTTGTTTACTAATATCAATGATGGCATGACATTAAATCCACAAGAATTGCGTAATGCTATTTTAGTTCCATTTGCTGATGCGGTTCGTAATATTGTAAATGACAATATGTCGGCATTTAGAACCATCTTCAAAGATAATGGTCGTTTAAAAATTGATGAACAAATTGTATTGATGGCAGTCTATTCAACCTTTGGTGCAGACCACGGTGTTTCAAAGAAAGATAAAGATGAAGCCTACGAAGATAATTCTGGTGTATGGATAAATTATTCTACACAAGGCGGTGAGAAACGCATTTTGGAAACATTAAAAATTATTGACAAATATACTACGAAGGCCTTTAAACAATCTTCAACACTATTAAATTTCTTTATGGTTATGGTTGAGTTGTCTAAACAGAAACGAACCATTAAAGACAAAGAGAAATTAATGTCTTGGTTTTTGGCTACTGAAGCAGAGCGATTAGCAAATCCAGAAATTCTTGTTGAAAAGAAAAACGGCGAGTTGCGTAACTATGCCAGTTGTTGCGATGTTACAAGTGAATATACTTTGCCTGCTCGTTTGAATTTGATTCGTAAAGATATGGCAAAACTAGGCAATAACATTGTTACTGAATTGGATCCTGACCGACTGTTTACACCACAACAAAGATTCCAAATGTGGAAAAAACAAAACGGCATTTGTCCTGCCACAGGTAAAACAATCTCACAAGATGAGATTAACAACCATGAATTGTGGAATGCCGACCATATCGTTGCTTGGGTTCTAGGCGGTGAAACAACTGTTGAGAATGGGCAACTTGTTTGTGCTAGTTACAACAAATCAAAAGGTAAAAAATCTCAGGCAGAGATGAAGAAAAAAGAGTTGATTGCCGCTTAAATGCTTGACTTGTTCATCATTATCTGTTATTATTATACATATCTGAGGTTCGAACCACACCTTAGATTCTTATCTTGAAAGTGGTTCAATTAAATAATGGAGTTTTTAATAATGTCTGCAAAGCAAAAAGTATTGTCATATTTGGCAAAAGATAGTTCCTACAACACATTGACAGCTGCTAAGATGCAATCTGTTTTCGGAATTGCAAACCCTTCAGCAACAATCAATGAGTTGCGTAATGAAGGTCACGCTATCTACTTGAATAGCCGTGTTAATGCTAATGGCGATAAGGTTTCTTTCTATCGCTTAGGCTCACCTACCAAGCGTATCGTTGCCGCTGGTATTGCTGCTCTACGCAAGCAAGGTGAACGTGCATTTGCCTAATATAAATTAGGTTTCACTAGATGAGGAGAGATATATATAATAGTATCTCTCCTCTTTTTATTTTATGGGTATATAATGGAAATCAAAGTCAACATTGAAGAATTAAAGAAAAATAAACTGTTTATTGCCACGCCCATGTATGGTGGTATGGCTCACGGTTTATATGTGAAGTCTTGCCTCGATTTACAAACAACATTTTCAAAATATGGAATTGAAACAAAGTTTTCTTTCCTGTTTAACGAATCACTAATCACCAGAGCTCGTAACTATCTGGTCGATGAATTTCTCCGAAGCGACCACACGCATATGCTGTTTATTGATTCGGACATTCACTACTCACCTCAGGATATTATCGCATTGATGGCATTGGATAAAGATGTTATTGGTGGTCCCTATCCTAAGAAATCTATGAACTGGAATAATATTGCTCAAGCAGCAAGAAATCATCCTGACATGGATCCAAAAGAACTTGAGAACCTAGTTGGCGATTATGTGTTCAATGTGGTTAAAGGTACAAATCAATTTCAAGTTTCAGAACCACTTGAAGTATTAGAAATTGGTACTGGTCATATGATGATTAAACGCCATGTATTTGAAAAGATGGCCGCTGAATATCCATTGATTCGTTATAAACCTGACCATGTTGGTCAAGCTAACTTTGATGGTTCACGATACATTCATGCTTACTTTGATACTGTTATTGACACAAGTGAATCAATTACTGGTGGCGGTTCAGAAAGATATCTAAGTGAAGATTATATGTTTTGTCAGATGTGGCGTAAGATGGGTGGTAAAATCTATCTGTGTCCTTGGATGAGAACTCAGCATATCGGTACATATGCGTTTACTGGTAATATGCCAGCTGTTGCTCAGTATACCGGTAAGTTATGACAACAACCAGAGTTGAAGCGATTGAAGATGCTATCAAAGCGTCCCAAAATGCTACGACTGGTGGTCGCAAGTTTGATGGTGGCAAACCGCAATATGGTTTGTTACCACCACTTGCACTAAAAGCTACAGTTGACATTCTTACATTTGGTGCTGAGAAGTATGAACCTGACAATTGGAAATATGTACCAGATTCCAAGAGAAGGTATTTTGATGCCATGCAACGACACTTGTGGGCATGGAAAGAAGGTGAAGTGAATGACCTTGAATCAGGTAAACACCACTTAGCTCATGCTATGTGTTGCCTTATGTTTCTTTATGAACACGATGTCAAATATTCGCCTGACAAATAAGTTTAAGTGTAGTATAATGAAGTTTCAATTACAATATGGAGTATGTTATGCAATTATCAAGTGATACAATTAAGGTATTAAAGAACTTTGGTGTGATTAACCAAGGCATCTTTTTCAAACAAGGCAAGGTTCTAAAGACCATGTCCTCTGGCAAGAACATTCTTGCTGAAGTAACAATCAAAGAAGAAATTCCAACCAACTTTGGCATCTATGACTTGAACAAGTTCCTGTCTGTGGTTTCTTTACATAGTGATAATCCAACTTTTGAGTTTAGTGAAAAAGAAGTTAAGATTGTTGGTAACAAAGGTCGTAGTAAAATCAAGTATCGCTTCTGCGAACCATCTATGATTAATACACCACCTGAGAAACAGTTGGCCATGCCATCACCTGAAGTATCATTCACACTATCTGCTGAAGATTTTGCGTGGGTTATGAAGGCGTCTGGTGTTCTTGGTTCACCACAGATTGCGGTTGAATCTGATGGTTCTAAAGTAACAGTTCTTGCTTTTGATTCATCTGATAGTTCTGCTCACACCGATGCACTTGAAGTTGCTGATGGTAATGGTGATAAGTTCCGTTTCATCTTTAAGACAGAGCATCTTGCTAAGTTGTTTGATGGTGCCTATGATGTGCAAATCTCATCTAAGGGTATCTCTAACTTCAAACACAAGACAGTAGAGTTACAATATTGGATTTCTACTGAAACTGGTTCTACATTCACAAAGGCCTAATATGACAGACTTTGATTACCAAAGTTTCGATATTACAGATGAGCAGTATCTTGCGGTGTTAGAAATGGAAAAGTCAAAGCTATTGCACTTCTATTATAAACCGCAAGAAGAAGGCACAGGCCATTTCAACACAGCTGCTTCTGTTTTACAAATGCGTATTGATGAGATTAAATCTCAAATTTGATTTTTTATATTATATTATGAGGTATTGTGATGGAACAATTATTGTGGACAGAGAAGTATCGTCCTAAAAAAATCCAAGATTGCATACTGCCTGAACGGTTGAAAACACCGTTTCAGGAGTATGTTAATCAAGGTAAGATTCCAAATCTTCTTCTAAGTGGTGGTGCTGGTGTTGGTAAGACCACAGTTGCAAAAGCCATGTGTGAAGAAATTGGATGTGATGTAATGGTTATCAATGGTTCAGATGAATCTGGTATTGATACCTTCCGTGTTAAAATCAAAAATTTTGCTTCGTCTATGTCGCTTGCTGGTGGTCGTAAGGTCATCATCATTGATGAGGCAGATTATCTAAACCCAAACTCAACACAACCTGCTTTGCGTAATGCGATTGAAGAATTTGCAAGCAACTGCTCGTTCATATTCACCTGTAACTTTAAGAATCGTATCATCGACCCACTTCATAGTCGATGTGCAGTTATTGACTTTCAACTAAAGAGCAACGAAAAGAGCCAGATGGCCTCACAGTTCTTTAAGAGAATTCAATCGGTTTTGCAAAGTGAAAATGTAGAGTATGATGACAAGGTAATTGTTGAGTTGGTGAAGAAACACTTTCCAGATTTTCGCCGTGTGATTAATGAGTTGCAAAGATACAGCCAGTTTGGTAAGATTGATACTGGCATTTTGGCACAAATCGTTGATGTATCAATCAATGATATCATTAAGTTTATTAGAGAGAAAGACTTTGGTTCAATTCGTAAATGGGTTGCAAGTAACGATGTGGATGCTACGACATTTTTCCGCAAGTTGTATGATAACTTGTATGAAGCTTTAAAACCACAATCTATACCACAGGCCGTTTTGATTCTCGCTGACTATCAATACAAACAAGCGTTTGTTGCTGACCAAGAAATTAATACGGTTGCTTGTTTAACAGAGTTGATGGTAAATTGTGAATTCAAATGAACGATATCTCACTTAATATATTGAAATGGATACATGATGATTGGAAATCTTACCCTCTACGCTTTACAATTGAACTATTGGCTTGGGCTGTCAGTATCGGATGCTCTCTCACAATGGCTCTCACAGTTCCGAATCCGCCCCTACTTGCCCTTTATCCGGTATGGATTTCTGGTTGTGCTATGTATTGTTGGGCTGCTTACACTCGTAAATCTTTTGGGATGGTTATTAATTACTTGCTACTTACTGCTATTGATACAGTTGGCTTAGTGAGAATGTTATGAGTAATCCATTTGACTATGTAAATGCAATCCTTCAGAACAAAAAACAGATTATAGTTGATGAAATTACAGAGAAAGATTATGTACCATTTATGACTAATCGGTCTCTGTCTTACCATAAAGACTGTATAATCTACGCCAATGAGATGAATCAAAGGCACTTTCTCGACAAGAAGCTTCAAAACGACTTTTTACTAAATACCGTAAGGTCTGCAAAACGACCTTTCGCAAAGTGGGTTAAGTCTGAGAAAAGTGAAGATATAGAATGTGTGAAGATGGTCTATGGACTGTCAGATTCTAAAGCTCGTGAAGCTCTACGCCTACTTAGTGATGAACAAATCCAACAACTAAAAGAAAAAACCGAAACGGGTGGATAAACATCATGGTAGATTTAAGCAAGTTCGTTGAAGTAACTCTCAACGAGCAGGATGATTTTTTGAAGGTTCGTGAAACACTAACACGGATCGGTGTGTCATCACGCAAGGAACGAATTCTATACCAGTCTTGCCATATTTTACATAAGCAAGGCCATTATTATATCGTGCATTTTAAGGAACTGTTTGCTCTTGACGGCAAACCGGCCAATATATCAGAGAATGATATTCAAAGACGAAATGCAATTGCTAAGTTACTGGAAGAATGGGGTTTAATTACAATTATTAATCCACAGATTATGATTGACAATATTGCACCATTACACCAGATTAAAATTATATCATTCAAAGAGAAACATGAATGGGAATTAGTAACCAAATATAATATTGGTAAGAAGCCAGATTCATTGTATTGACTTCACCTTAGGACCGACTTATGGTACGAAGCGTTTTAAAGCGGACTTGACGTTACGAAATCGCTGGATCCCGTAACCAGCAAATCACGGTAACATTGTGGCATGATTGCCACATTTTGCCACTCCCTATGTTATAATGGTTGTATTATGAAAATAGCTGTTTGTTCCGACCTTCACCTTGAATTTAAAACTATTGCCCTCACTAATGATGAAGGTGCGGATGTTCTTATTCTTTCAGGTGACATTTGCGTTGCTAAAGATTTATTAGAAGTGGATAGTCCTGACTTGAAAGATAGTAGAGGTTCGGAAAAGAGCCGCCGTATCCATGATTTCTTTTATAATTGTTGCAACAACTTTCCTCATGTAATTTATATTGCTGGTAACCACGAGCATTATCATTACGATTTTAAATATACAATTTCTCATTTGAAGAAAATGTTAAAGTATTTGCCTAACTTGCAAATCTTGGATAAAGAAGTGTGGACATTACACGATGAAGTTACATTCATTGGTGGTACATTGTGGACTGATATGAATAAGGAAGATCCTTTGACATTGTTCCATGTTCAACAAAGAATGAATGACTTCCGTTGTGTAGATAATTCTAATCGTATGGTATCTCGCAAAGTTCCAATCTACGAAGAAAATCCGTTATACACAGAAGATGGTAAAAACGGACCAAAATACACACAAGATGAAAAAGGTTTTCATAAGCAAATTGGTTTCAAACACAAAGAAAGCCCTTCTCGTTTTTGTCCTGAAGATGCGGTTGTAGACCATCGTAAGATGTTAGATTACATTAAAACTGTAACAGAGGGTCAACATAGCAGGAAGTTTGTTGTGGTTGGCCATCATACACCAAGTCCTTTTAGTGTGCATCCAAAATATGCACATGATACTTTGATGAATGGTGCATATCATTCAGATTTGATGGACTTTATTTTAGATAGGCCACAGATTAAACTCTGGACTCATGGACATACACATGAAGAATTTGATTACATGGTTGGCAGTACCAGAGTAGTTTGCAACCCTCGTGGTTATGCTGACTACGAAACGATTGCTGATAATTTTAAACTGAAGTATTGGGAGATATAATGGTAAAAACAAACGGAACTTTTAAGTTGAGCAAAACAACTAAACGCAGAATGGCAACTATGGTCAATGCTGACGATAGAAACCAATACAGGCGTATGATGATTGATGCTGAAGTAGCCGAAATCAAAGCTAAGTTAGCAAAGATTAAAACCAATAAGAATGAAGCCAAAGTTTCTTAATGCTCATATGAAGGCGGCTGAGGTTTACTCTCAGCTGTCCTCTGCAAAAAGATTACAAGTTGGTTGTGTTGTTGTAAAAGATAATACAATCATTGGTATTGGTTACAATGGTATGCCAAGTGGTTGGGATAATGATTGTGAGAAAAGGTCTTACATCAATATTGATCCTAAATGGCAATACTTAGATGAAGATGGCTCTACCTATTCATTAGTAACAAGGCCAGAAGTGCTTCATGCTGAAAGTAACTCTTTAGCAAAGATTGCTCGTAGTACCAATTCTAGTGAAGGTGCCTCGTTGTTTGTAACTCACGCACCTTGCCTTGATTGTGCTAAGTTGATGTATCAAGCTGGCATCAATAGTGTATATTATCGCAATTCATACCGAGATAATTCTGGTGTGGATTTTTTAAAAGAATGTAACATTGAAGTAGAACAGATATGAAAACCCATACAAGCAAAGTTTTGGAGATTTGTGAGAATGGTGATGCTATCATCGAATTGCCTGATGACCTTATGGAAGAAATGGGTTGGAAAGTAGGCGATGTTTTAAGATATGAACTAAAAGATGAAAAAGTCTTTATTAAGAACATAAGTATAAATGATACAGATAAACATGGACAACAAGGAACTGATTCGGTTCCTAAACAGGATTAAGGTTAGATTACCTTATACAAATACTCAGCTAAGAGCTGAGATTGAAGCATTGATAGAACGATTGAAAATAGGACAGTAATTATGTTAGTATTACCTGATGAAATGGTTGGTCGTCCAATAGGATTTACTTGTTCGACTTTTGACTTGTTACACGCTGGGCATATTCTTATGCTTGCAGAGTGTAAGCAATTAGTGGATTATTTAATTGTTGGTATACAAACAGACCCAACAATTGACCGACCAGAAGTCAAAAACAAACCAGTCCAATCCATTGTTGAACGCTATGTTCAATTAACAGCTGTAAAATTCGTAGATGAAATCATTGTCTATGATACAGAAAAAGACCTAGAAGATTTGCTTATGTTCTTGCCTATTACTATGCGTATATGTGGTGAAGAATATAAAGAAAGGCATTTGACAGGTCGTGATATCTGTGATAGTCGTGGTATTAAAACATACTACAACTCTCGCACTCATCGGTTTAGTTCTTCCGAGTTAAGACAAAGAACTTATCAATCTGAATTAAGTAAGGTAACAAAATGAATATTCGTGAGGTAGCGAAGAAATTGGCAATTGACAACAAATTGCCCCGTGCAGACAAGTATGACTTGTTTCTCCGTGAGTTCGACAATATGGTTGAGCTTGTTGGTTTTATTCAAGACCCAACCGCTGACATGAACGACTATCGTGGTCGTGAGATGTTATTTCCAAAACGCTGGGTAACACTAGCAGTATTTCATCCAAGTGAGAAAGTAAATGTATAGAGTATTTTTTTACCTCAATGGTAGTTCAGCTGTTGCTGCTAGGGAGTTTCCCGAGCTCAAAGAAGCTACTGAATTTGCCAATAACCAACCAATTAATTCAATTTTAGAAATTAAACATTATGCCGATAAAACTAGTGACCTTCAAGACTAACCACACCATTATGGGTGATGTTACAGAATCACCAGTAGATTCTAATATTATGGTAAAACAACCGGTACAAGTTGTATCTGTGCCACCTCGGTCAGCAACGGATCCAGGTAGTGTTGCGTTTTCACCATTCTTAGAATATGCGGACGAATTCAAAACAGGATTCAAAATCCATAGTTCTGACATTTTAATTATTTCAACACCTGTAAGAGAATTAGAGAATCAATACAATCAAATTTTCGGTAGTGGTATTCAAATTGCCTCAGCCATTCCTAAAATCTGATATAATGTATGAATGACTAATTACTACACTAATGTTGCCTCAGTAGGCAACAACATTCTCTATCGTGGTATTAAGAACGGCAGGCGAGTTAAACTGAAAATCGGTTACTCGCCTACTTTGTTTTTGCCTTCAAAGAAACCAACTCAATTCAAATCGCTTGAAGGTGAATATCTTGAACCAATGAAGTTCGAAAACATCCGTGAGGCTCGTGATTTCGTTAAGAGATATGAAGAAGTATCCAATTTCAAAATCTATGGTCAAACTCGTTATGAATATGCCTTCATCGCTGATGAGAACAAAGGCATGGTTGACTGGAACATGGATGATATCTCTGTTGCCATTTGTGATATCGAAGTTGGTTCAGAGAATGGTTTTCCTGACCCATATCAAGCAAACGAACCAATCACCGCAATCTGTGTCACCTTTTTAAAAGGTGCAACAACTGTATTTGGTTGTGGTGACTATGTTGTTCAAGGTGATGAAACATACATCAAGTGTTCTGATGAAACAGAATTGTGTAAAAGATTCTTGGCCTTCTGGCAAGAAAATTATCCTGATGTGTTGTCTGGTTGGAATACAAAGTTCTTTGATATACCATATCTTGTAAATCGTTTTCGTAGAATTCTTGGCGAAGAAGAAACTAAGAAGTTATCTCCATGGAATATGATTGGTGAACGCAAGGCTGTTGTAAACAACCGTGAGTTGATTGCATATGATATGGTCGGTGTATCATCACTAGACTACATCGAACTATACAGATGGTATGCGCCAGGTGGCAAATCACAAGAATCATATAAACTAGATAACATCGCCAATGTGGAACTCGGTGACAGTAAATTATCGTATGATGAGTTTGATAACTTACACGCATTGTACCGTGAAAACTTCCAAAAGTTTATTGAGTATAACATCAAAGACGTTGACCTCATTGTGCGAATGGAAGAAAAGTTAAAACTAATCGAACTTGGTTTGACTTTGGCATTTGATACAAAGACCAACTTTGAAGATATCTTTGCACAAACTCGTATGTGGGATTCAATGACATATGCTTATCTGTTAGAGAAAGGCATTGTTGTTCCACCTAAAGTTGTGCAGAACAAAACATCGGCATTCGAAGGCGCCTATGTTAAAGACCCACAAGTTGGCCAACATAAATGGGTTGCTTCGTTTGACTTAAACAGTCTGTATCCGCATTTGATGATGCAATACAATATTTCACCTGAAACATTGGTTCAAACAGAAGATTACACCGATGAAATGCGTAACATTATTATGAAAGGTGTTTCTGTTGAGAAGATGCTAGATAGAGGTGTTGACTTATCTAATCTGCAAGGTGCAACTATCACACCTAATGGCCAATTCTTCCGAACAGATAAGAAAGGCTTCTTCCCTCAAATGTTGGAAGATATGTATATTGACCGAAGTAAGTTTAAGAAGTTGATGTTGAAGGCCAAACAAGACTATGAAAATGAATCTGACCCAATTAAACGCAAAGAGATTAAGAACCTTGTTTCTCGTTATGACAATCTACAACTAGCAAAGAAAGTTTCTCTAAACTCCGCTTACGGCGCTCTTGGTTCACAATACTTCCGTTTCTATGACCTGCGACAGGCACTTGCAGTTACTACTGCTGGTCAATTATCTATTCGTTGGATTGAAGCAAAGATTAATTCTTGGATGAATAAGATTCTGAATACAACAGGCAAAGACTATGTTATTGCTTCTGATACAGATTCGATTTATCTCCGTATGGGTGAGTTGGTTGATAAGTTTATTAAAGACCAATCAGACAAACAAAAAGTAATCTCACTCATGGATAAAATCTGTGAAGAAAAGCTTCAACCATTCATCGATGAATCGTATGATGAGTTGGCACAATATGTTCATGCCTATGCTCAGAAGATGGTAATGAAGCGTGAAGGTCTTTCTGACAAAGGTATTTGGACTGCCAAGAAACGATACATTCTTAATGTGTATAACAACGAAGGTGTGCAGTATAAACAACCACAAATGAAAGTGATGGGTCTTGAAATGGTCAAGTCATCTACACCGAGTGCTATTCGGCAGAAGATGAAAGAATCAATTAAGATTATGTTGCAAGGCACAGAAGATGATATTCACAACTTTATTGCTGAGTTCAAGGCTGAGTTCAACTCATTACCGCCAGAAGAAATTAGTTTCCCTCGTGGTCTAAATGGTCTGAAAGAATATTCTGATAGAGTTACCATGTATAAAAAAGGCACACCGATTCATGTCAAAGGTGCTATCCTATATAATCATTACCTGCAACAATTAGGTTTAACTAAACAATACCCATTGATTCAAAATGGCGAGAAGTTGAAGTTTACTTATTTAAAACAACCAAATCCATTTAAAGATATGGTCATATCGTATCCAGTTCGGTTGCCAAAAGAGTTCGGCATCCATGAGTTCATTGATTACGATATGCAATTCAACAAAGCTTTCTTAGAACCAATCAAAGTGATTTTAGATTGTATGGGTTGGACTACTGAGAAATCTTCTTCACTAGAGGACTTTTTCGGATGATACAAGCATTATTTCCGTTTATTACCGCAATAGCCTTATCAGCGATAGCAGCGTTTTATTCGGTGATAGGACTTGCACAAATATTTCCTGGCTCATTTTGGCCAATCATACTAATGGGTTCAATTCTTGAGCTTGCAAAGTTAGTAACAGTATCTTGGCTATATAACAATTGGGAAGAAACCAATCGCTTGATGAAATATTATTTTTCAATAGCAATTATTCTTTTAATGGCAATTACAAGTATGGGTATTTTTGGTTACCTATCAAGAGCTCATATTGAATCTAATGTGGTTGTTGGTGCTAATACAGTTCAACTAAAGACCATTGAAACACAAGAGAAGATTGCTAAAGAAAGATTAGATTATCTACTAGCAAGAGCAAAAGACCCATCTACTGCTAGTAATAAACTAGACAAACAAATCCAAGAAACGCAGGCGGATTTAACTAGGTTAACCAAAGAAAAGTTGCCTTTAATGGCAGAAGAAAATAAGTTGACGGCAGAGATTGGTCCAATTAAGTATATCGCCGAGATTTTCTATGACAGAGAAGATACCGGCTTCATAGATAAAGCTGTAAGATTAGTTATCTTCACCATCATTATAGTATTCGACCCACTTGCTGTGCTTCTATTGATTGCCTCTAATCAAACCTACAAAAGAATAAAAGCGGCAGAACTGGTACCAATTGAACCTTTTAAGAAAAAGGCAAAGAAGAAAAAAGTGGTTGACAATGACACCACTAATAGTTTAGAATCCTTTTATGTAGATGGCGAAATGCATGAAATGATACCGAAAAACAAAATAACAACCCTTGACGGAGGCTCCTTTTAATATGAGTTTAATGGATAAAATTAAAAAGAATTCAACGATTAAAGATAGTGCGATTCTATCCAAATCTAAATTCTTTACAGATAAAGATATGGTACCAACTGATGTGCCCATGATTAATGTGGCACTTAGTGGTAAGTTAGACGGCGGAATTATTCCTGGTCTAACAATGTGGGCTGGTCCGTCTAAACACTTTAAGACTGCCTTCTCATTATTGATGGCAAAAGCTTACATGGACAAATATCCAGAGGCCGTATTGTTGTTCTATGATTCAGAATTCGGAACACCTATCAAGTATTTCGAAACTTTTGGCATCGACATGGAGAGAGTCCTGCATACGCCATTGACTGATATTGAACAGTTGAAGTTTGACATTATGCAACAGTTACAAGATGTAAATCGTGGTGATAAGCTAATGATTATCCTTGATTCAATCGGTAACTTGGCAAGTAAGAAAGAAGTTGATGATGCTCTTGACGGCAAATCAGTTGCCGATATGAGCCGTGCTAAACAAGTTAAGAGTTTGTTCCGTATGGTAACACCACACTTAAACCTTAAAGATATTTCAATGGTAGTTGTGAATCATACTTACAAAGAAATTGGTATGTTCCCTAAAGATATTGTTGGTGGTGGCACAGGTTCTTATTACTCAGCTGACAACATCTTTATTCTTGGCCGTCAACAAGAAAAGACTGGCACAGAAGTTACTGGTTACAACTTCATCATCAATGTGGAGAAATCTCGTTACACTAAAGAGAAATCAAAGATTCCAATTGCAGTATCATTTGATGGTGGTATTCAAAAGTATTCTGGTATCGTTGATATTGCCATTGAAGGTGGCTTTGTATCTAAACCAAGTCCAGGCTGGTATGCAAAGATTGATTTGGATACTGGTGAAGTCCTTGACAAAGTTCGCTTTGATGCTACACAGACAGATGAGTTTATGTTACCTCTATTGAAGTCTGCAAAGTTCAAAGAATATGTAAATCAAAAATATGGAATAGCTTATGGAAACATTATGGGAGAAAGTAACCCAATTCTTTTACAAGAAGAAGAAGATGCCGCTTGAAGGTGAAGATTACAGATTTATAGACTTTACTGATTCAGAATTAACCGGCATACAAATCATTAAAGGTGAGTATGCTGGTGTAGTTTACCATTATGGTAAAGTCCGTGTCAAAGAGCAAGGTGAAATGGGAGTGTTAGAATTCGGTTATACTACTGTTAATCCTGGTAAACACAACATAGACGCCTTGCAAAATGATGATGAATTTGTTACAATCATGGGTGATATCCTTACTGAAATATTAACAAGACAGGCAAATGAAACGATTAGAAAAGACGATACTGAAGAATTTGATATACAATGAAGAATATGCTCGTAAGGTTATTCCATTCATTCGACCAGATTATTTCTCAGATGTAAACGAAAAGAATATTTTTAAAGAAGTCCAAGACTTCGCAAACAAATATAAGACTTTACCTACACACGAAGCTCTTGTAATCAATTTCACCGAAAGCAAATCGCTGACCGAACCAGAAGTTAGGTCGGCGATTGCCATTTTGGATGAGATACATGATGACAAAGACCCAAGTGAAGCACAATGGCTGATTGAGCAAACTGAGAAGTTCTGCCAAGATAAAGCCATCTATAACGGTATCATGGAAGCAGTTTCTATCCTTGATGACAAAACACACACAAAAGGCAAAGGCGAAATCCCTAAGATTTTAAGTGATGCTCTTTCTGTATCATTCGACAACTCTGTTGGCCATGATTATATGCAAGATAGTGATTCACGGTATGACTTCTATCACCGTGTTGAATCTAGGGTTCGTTTTGACCTTGACCTATTCAATAAGATTACTAAAGGTGGTTTTCCAATAAAGACATTGAATGTCGCTTTGGCTGGAACTGGTGTTGGTAAATCTTTGTTTATGTGCCATTGTTCTGCTAGTTCTATTGCTCAAGGTCATAATGTATTGTATATCACAATGGAGATGGCAGAAGAAAAGATTGCTGAGCGTATTGATGCCAATCTATTGAACATTGACTTGAATGAATTACAAACAATTAGTAAAGATGATTATGCTCGCAAGTTTGATGTGTTGAAGAACAAGACACAAGGCAAGTTAATCATCAAAGAATATCCAACGGCAGCTGCACACGCAGGCCATTTCCGTGCCTTGTTGAATGAGTTGAAATTGAAGAAGAACTTTACACCAGATATTATCTTTATTGACTATCTGAATATCTGTTGCTCAAGTAGAATTAAAATGGGTGCAAGTATCAATTCATATGCCTACATCAAGTCTATTGCTGAAGAACTCCGTGGTTTGGCTGTAGAGTTTGGTGTGCCAGTTGTAACTGCGACACAAACAACAAGAAGTGGTTTCAGTAACACCGATGTGGGACTTGAAGATACTTCTGAATCGTTTGGTCTGCCTGCAACTGCCGACTTTATGTTTGCTTTGATTTCTACTGAAGAACTTGAACAGTTGAATCAGATTATGGTTAAACAATTGAAGAATCGTTATGGCGACCCTAATCTATATAAACGATTTGTGATTGGTGTTGACCGTTCTAAGATGAGATTGTATGATGCTGAACAATCGGCTCAGAATGATATTGTTGATAGTGGTCAAGAAGATGATAAACCATTGAATACTTTTGGTAATAGAGAAAGAAAATTCAATAATAAATTTGAAGGAATTAAAATATAATGGACTATATTAGTTATTGGGATAATGTTCTTACAAAAGACCAATGTGATGATATCATTCGTAGATTTGAAGAAGCCAAAGACCAACAAGAAGATACCTTACTTGAAGGTCACCGACACTTTACAGAACTCAATATTACAAAGAACCTTGAATCATGGGGTGATACACAAAATCTTTTATTAGATAAAATGCAAACTTACTTGGCAAAATACAAAAATGTTTTTGGTATTAACGAAAAAGTTTGGCCAGATAATCTAGGCTTTGAACATTTTAGAATAAAGAAATATGAACCAAATGATAAAGACGAATTTGCTTTTCATGTGGATGTAGGTGACTATGCTTCTGCTCGTAGATTTTTGGTATTCTTTTGGTATCTTAATGATGTAACAGAAGGTGGTGAAACAACCTTTCAACATAGTCCCACAGCACGAATTGAAATGTCGGTTAAACCAACTGCTGGTCGTATGCTTGTTTTTCCACCAATGTGGACACACCCACACACAGGAAATAAACCAATTTCAGGACCAAAATATATCATTGGTGGCTATTTACACTATCTATGAAACATAGAACGCTTTACAACAAGCTACATTCATTTGCCCCTAAGTTTGAAGGAGTAAAAACTAGAGGCCAAATAATGTGGTGGGTTCGTAAGATGTTATTGCCTTATAATGTTAAAGTCAGTAGATTGATTGATAAAACAAATCAATGTGTTAGTGGTTTAACTATTGGTGGGTTCTATGACCCATCAGCCGATTATGATGAGAAGGACATTGAAATCTATTTAATGTTCCGTGAAGAACATAGTTGTATTTGGTTTGATTATTTGGATATTGAAGTAATGATTAATGAAATATTTAAAACATTAGTCCATGAAAAACGCCATCGTTACCAATTCAAACAAAGAGGACTTGCCTATGGGCCAGTTTACCGATTGTGTAAGAAGATAGAAGATGAAAATTTGGCAAACGAATTAAAATATTATGGTGACGCCGATGAGATAGATGCCTATGCTCAAGAGGCAATCATTGAAGAACGACTATATGGACACTCGGATACTAAGGCTAAATATAAGGAACTATTTGACATCCATGATAAAAAGGTGTATAATAGCTTCTTAAAGAAATATTACACATACGATAGAAAAGTTACCCTATGAATTTGAGTAGAGAACAGGCAAACTATGTTGCCTCGGTGTTTGAAGATTACTTTGGTAACTTCAATCGAATTGATGAGTATATGCGTGAGCAGAAACTTAACTCATTGAAAGATTGGCCAGTGGCATTACCAGGATGTGGACCTGAAGAAGATTTGTTTTCAGATTTCAATATGGATCCACAAAACATGGAGTTTGATATCGTTGACCTCGAATCACAGAGGTGGCAACAATACTTAGATATCATTTCTTCGCACAATAACCTTACATCACCTGGCCGTAATGTTAGACTAGCAGTATTAGAAAAGACGACTCAGAAGTGGGTTGGTTTTATTCGTATCGGTTCTCCAACTATTATGATGAAGCCTCGCAATCAGTTACTTGATTGTGTTATCACTAATGAAACTGCAACGACCAAATCATTCAATAATGCTTCTGCAATGGGTTTCGTTATCGTACCTGCACAACCATTTGGTTACAACTATCTTGGTGGTAAGTTACTTGCTGCTATCTGTTGTTCACATGAAGTCCGTGAAATTCTCAATAAGAAGTATAATATGAATATGTGCTTGTTTGAAACCACATCTTTGTATGGCACATCAAAGGCTATCTCACAATATGATGGTATGAAACCATATTTACGATTCAAAGGTGTAACTGAATCAGATTTTCTACCAATGATGCACGGTAAACCATATGATGACCTCAAAAATTATGTTGAAGGTATTGTTGGTGAGTTTGTTCCGCCTGATGCCTCTAGCCGTAAGTTAAAGATTAGTACCACAATCATTGCTATGACCAAGGCTGCATTGAAACCACATAAAGAAGATTATGATAGGTTCATGGCTACAATCAACAAGGCCAAGTCCCTAACAGAACAGAAGCGATACTATGTGTCCAACTATGGTATTGCAAACTATAAAGATATTGTTCTTGGAAAAACCTCTGAGATTGTCAAAGATGAGAACTATGATAAACACTATTTGGCTAACATTACAGAGTGGTGGAAGAAGAAAGCATCTGCTCGCTTCGTATCATTAAAACAACAGGCCAAGGTCAGGACAGAGATGGAAGTATGGACAAGTGGCAAAGTCCTTGACATAATCCGTTGATTAAGATAGGATAAATACTCCTAATAAATGAAAGGGGTGTTTTGATGGCAACAAAGACTACGGCTACTGCGATAGCATTAACGAAAGTTTTAAAAAGTTTGGGAATTAGTGAAAAAGAAAATAAAAATGGTTACTTTACTGCACCAAAGTCCGCAGTTGGTAAAGAATTTATTATATTTTTGCCAGAAAAAAATAGAGTTAATGAAACTTATACAAAAAAAACAAGAAAAGATTTTCTTGTAAATGAACTTTTACCACACCTATCTTCAAAATTTAATGGTGCTAAATATGAATTTGTTGCTAAAAATTCAACAGCCGGTCAGATTTCATTTACAGGTTCTCAAATATACATCATAGCAAAATTAATTGCTATGAAAGGTGCTGGTGCTAGTAAAGGTGCTGCCTTTGAATATGATTTAGAAAAAGATTTTAACCAACTTATTAAAGGCACCAATAAATTTTTATATCCAAATTTTATGAAAGAGTTTGAAAAAACTGTTCTTAAAGGCGCTAAGGTTATTTCTGTTGATGTTACTGGTAAAGAAAACACACCAAGACCTTTGAAGTTTGATGCTAAAGGAATTTATTGTTCAATGAAAGGTGGTGCAAGAACGACTGACATTGGTGCAGGTTTAGCTGATGTGAAAGTTAAAATTAAACGAGGAAATGTTGCAGAAACTTTAGACTTGTCTGCAAAATTTGGAACAACAGTTACTTTTTTTAATTCTGGTTTAGGTAGTGGAACTTTTCCACCAGAAGGTGCTTTTCCAGCTTCAGAATTTAAAAGTGGCAATTTTTCAACAGAATCAGGATTAGCAATTTTAGATTTATTTGGTTTAGATCCTAAAAGATTTAGAGATGTTTTTGTTAAATATAAAGAAAAATCTGGTGTCATTAAGAAAACGGCCGCTCCTAAACATACTGAAACTGTTTCTATTTCAGGTAAAAGAAAAACAGAATTGCAAGGATTTTTAAAAACTATTATTGGCCACAATTATTATTTGTGCCATTTAGACGATAGGAAAAATGTTCATTTGTTTGTTATGACCGAAAAGTTTTTAACTGAAGCTTCAACAATTACTAGCTCAGATTTAACAATTTATTATCCAGTTGGCGGTTCAGCAAAAAGAATTGATATAAAATTAGAAACAAAAATGTATGAATTAAATTTTAATATCAGAAGTAAAGCTGCTGGTGTAACATACCCTACACACATAATGTGTGATTACAAATTTAAACACTAAAATGAACTTCACACAATATTTAACAGAAAGTAAAGAAGGCAAGAACCTTCACCTAGAACATATCGAAGATGAGATGTTGAATCGTGGTGTAGCGGGGGCTCGTGAATCAATTAATTTTCTCCGTTCACTCAGAGATATGCTCGCTGGTCATTCACAATCTCATGTTAATGTAACAACAAAATGGGACGGTGCACCTGCGGTGTTTGCTGGTATTAATCCAGAGAATGGTAAATTCTTTGTTGGTACTAAAGGTGTATTCAATGCAACACCTAAGTTAAACTACACAGATGCTGACATTGACAAGAATCATCCTGGCGAAGGTCTTAATGCCAAATTAAAAGTTGCATTACGCTATTTACCAAAACTTGGTATCAAAGGTGTGTTGCAAGGCGATATGATGTTTGCAAAAGGTGATATAAAAGACCAAACAATTGATGGTGAAGATTATATTACTTTTCAACCAAATACTATTGTGTATGCCGTTCCTGCTGATTCAAAGTTAGCTAAATCAATGACAGCTGCACAGATGGGTATTGTGTTTCATACATCATATACAGGTAAAACCATATCTGATATGAAGGCTTCATTCAACATTGATATTGGTAAGTTATCTACAACCAAAGATGTTTGGTTCCGTGATGCTTCATTTGTTGATGCTTCTGGTACTGCCACATTTACAGAAGCAGAAACCAAAGAACTTACTGGTATTCTATCTCAAGCAGGTTCATTGTTTCAACAGATTAATCCAATGGCATTGAATCGTATTTCTGCCAATGACACCATTCTCACACAGATTAAAACCTTCTATAACAGTAAAGTCCGTTCTGGTGAAAAGATTAAGAATACATTACAACATACAAATGAATTGATTAGAACTATTGAAGCCAAATTAAACAAAGAAGTTCTTGAAGCTAAATTAGAAAAGACTAAAAAAGAAAGAATTGCAAAGAAGAATGAAATTATGCGGTTCTATCGTAGTAATGCCAATGAATTGAAAAAGATATTTGATTTACAGAATCTAATTGTTGATGCCAAATTAATGATTGTTGGTAAACTACAAAATCTAAAACAACTTACTGGAACATTCATTAAAACTGAAGATGGTTTCCGTATTACTGCACCAGAGGGATTTGTGGCAGTAGATAGATTGAAAGGTAATGCCATGAAATTGATTGACCGATTTGTATTCGCACATGATAACTTTAACGCACAAAAGAATTGGGACAAATAATGGCCGAAATTAAATATGACCTAACCGCAATTATGAAAGAGTATGGTGATGATGATTTTGGATTCACCGCTACTGATGAAGAAGAATATAATGCTGTTATTGCAGAAAAAGATGATACAGTAGAAGAATACAGAGCAAGATTGGAAGAAGTTGAGAAGTTAGTATTGCCGTTTTTAACCAAACTATTAAAGACAGCCGACCAACCAATCATCAAATGGCCTAATCGTAAACCTATTCTCGAAGCACAGATTCAAAAGATTTTAAATCTTACAAGAGGATAAAATGTCAGTCCAAAGAATGATTTGGGTTAGAAACCTTTTAGAACAATTAGATGAAGCCTCATATGCAGGCAACATTGGTATGATGGAACTGGTAAAGTTTCATTCAAAGGCTTCTCCTAAAGACAAAAGTATGTTACAATCACATATTAAGAATAAGAAACATAAAGAAGCATGGAAGTTAGTCCAAGATGTAACTGGCGTGAAACTACATAAGAGTGTGCGTGAAGAAGTTAAGCCTGATATTCTGTCTAAAGCAGGTGCAGGCCAATGGGGTACCGATGGTTTGGCAAATACTTACAAGAATGATACGCCAGGTCAAAACATTACCAAGTTTAAGGACTTTAAGCGACATAAGTAATATATTAACTGATTGGAAATATTATGAAAGATTTAGTGATTGGATGTACCACAAATTATGATTGGAGTAAACTGAAGTATTGGGTTAACTCCATCAATAAATCAGGTTTTCAAGGCGAGAAAGTTATGGTCGCCTTTAACATTGATTATGAAACCATTGAAAAATTATCTCAAGCTGGTTTTCAGGTTATTTTGCCTGGAAAACCGAACGAACAAGCACAGCGATATGAATATCAATCATCGTTGCCTGTCCATGTAGAACGCTTTGTTCACATCTACAATTACCTACAATCACACGACAACTATCGGTTTGTTATTACAACCGATGTTAAAGATGTAGTATTCCAAAAAGACCCTACTAAGTTTCTTGGCATGGAATTGCCAGGTGCTAAGTTGATGTTTGCTTCCGAATCTATGAAGTATAAAGATGAGCCATGGGGCAATCAGAACTTAATGGAAACATTTGGTCCCTTTTTCCATGAAAGATTCAAAGACAATATCATCTACAATGTAGGCGTTTTGGCAGGTCGTGGCGATGCGATGAGAGATTTATGTGCGATGATATTCGTTATGTCTGTTAATCGACCTATCCCAATCGTAGACCAGTCCACATTTAACTTTATGATTTCACAAGAGCCATATAAATCTGTTGCAAGATATATGACCTCTGAAGAAGGTTGGGCTTGCCAACTAGGCACTACTGCCGATCCAAGTAAACTTGAACAGTTTAAACCTTTTTTGCTTGAACCCTCACCGATTATGGTTGACGGCGAAGTTGCAACTTCAGCAGGAAAAGCCTTTACAATTGTTCATCAATATGATAGAGTACCAGAATGGAAAAAGGTTATAGAGGAAAAATATAATGACTAAAAGAGTATTAATTACAGGCGGTGCAGGTTTTATCGCCCACCACCTGATTGAAACAATCCTTGATAATACAGATTGGACAATCGTATCGCTTGACCGACTTGACTTTTCAGGCAATCTAAATCGCCTTGAAGATATTATGAAGAAGTATTCACCTGAGCAGAAGAAGCGAGTTGAGATTGTATTCCATGATTTACGAGCTGAAGTAAACCCACAGACTGCTGGTCTAATTGGTGATTGTCAGTTAGTATTGCACCTTGCAGCTGGTTCTCATGTTGACCGCTCAATCGAATTCCCTATGGAGTTTGTGCAAGACAATGTAATTGGTACAGTTAATCTGTTACAGTTTGCTCGCACACTAAAGAACTTAGAAAAGTTTGTTTACTTCTCAACAGATGAAGTATTTGGTCCCGCACCTGAAGGTGTTGACTACAAAGAAAGAGACCGCTACAATGCTACGAATCCATATTCAGCATCTAAGGCGGCAGGTGAAGAAATGTGTGTTGCATTTGAAAACACATACAATATGCCAATCATCGTTACTCATACAATGAATGTGTTTGGTGAACGCCAACATCCTGAAAAGTTTATTCCTAAGGCCATTCGGTATGCTCGTGATGGTTTAACACTTACTATCCATTCAGACAGAAACAAAACAAAGGCAGGTTCACGCCACTATGTTCATGCTAAAGATGTTGCAGATGGTTTGATGTTTATTCTTAATCTGCCTGAAGATTATGCTCGCATTCCTGATTTTGGTGGTGCGAAGATTCCTAAGTTTAACATTGTTGGTCCCGATGAAGTAGATAACTTAGAGTTGGCTAAACTAATTGCAGAAGCACAAAATAAGGAACTCAAATATGAAATGGTTGACTTTCATTCATCCAGACCTGGCCACGATTTACGTTACGCTCTTTCTGGTGATTATATGGCATCTCTAGGATGGAAACCAAAGATTTCGTTGCGTGAACGAATCAAAGGTATGGTTCAATGGTCATTAGAAAATGATAAGTGGCTAAAATGAAAATAGCACTCTGTTTATCAGGACAACCTCGTAGTGTAAAACAAGGCTACGAGTTTGTTAAGAAGAACATTTTGGACGGTAACGATGTTACCGTTTTTTGCCAAGTTTGGGAAGCAGATGGTGCAGAAGATTTAAACCTTTATAAGCCAGAAGTTGTGTTTATGGAGAAATCATTAAACACCGACCTATCAAAATACACCAATGTTCCGCCACCGCAACCAAACTGGAAAGTAAAAGACCCAGCTCGTTCCACTTGGAATCAGTTGTATGCTCTTAAAGTAGCAAACACACTTAAATCGGTGTATGAACAGAATGAAAATATGAAATTTGATTGGGTCATTCGTAGTCGTTATGACTTTGCAATCAATGTTAAGATTCCATTTGCAGAACTAGATAATAGTAAACTGTATATTCCAAATTGCAGGCAAGTTCCTAATCGTGATTTTGGTAATGACCAGTTTGCCTTTTCATCTTCAGAAAACATGGACAAGTATGCTGACACATACACACACTTAGATAGATTCTATGATAGTGGCATACAGATGATGTGTGAAGATATGATGAGTGCTAATTGGAAAGAAAAAGGCCTTGTTGGTGAAAACTTGGTGTATTGTAACATCAATCATCCATTTCCACCTGGTGCTTACAATGGCACATGGCACAGTTTAATTCGTGAGGACTTTGAGCAATGGCTGCGTTAATAGTTTGTATGGCTGGTTTGAACACCAGATTCCATGATGTGGGTTTTGATATACCAAAGTATCTATTACCTTGGGGTGAAGAAACAATCATCCATGAAATTCTTAAACAATTAGGTAAGTTTGATGAGGTCTTGTTGTTGGCTAATAAGCGTGATGCTTATTTTATGCCTGATTTGGTAAAGACTATTGAACCACTTGGTCTCACTAAAGATAACATTCATTACATTGGTGATACAAGTGGTCAAGCACACACCGCATACATTGGTGCTTCATTATTGAAAGACAGATTTCAACCATTCTTTGTTCATAATGCTGATACACTATTGGTTGGTAGAAATTTCAAAGATATTGAATCTGTAATGTCTGATGGTTATGTTGATGTGTTTGTTGCCAACAATCCAAAATACTCTTATGTTAGGTCAAAAGATGGTATTGTGACTGAGATTGTTGAAAAGTCTGCTATCTCACCATTCGCAAGTTCTGGTTTGTATGGTTTTTATAGTGCTGAATTGTATCAACAAATGTATGAGGCACTATCACAAGGCTTTACTGGTAAAGAAATGTATATTGCTAATGTGTTAGATTACATGATAAAGAATAATAAGTTTGTTGGTCTAAATGAATTGAACAATGAATATGAAACAATAGTTCTTGGTAGTCCACAAGAATATGGACTTGAATTGGCTAAAAAGAGTTTAAAGTTAAGATGAAGATTACTAAGTTAAAAGGTGGTTCTTTAAGTAGCACATCTTTGTATGAAGATGGTAATAACAAATTCATTCGTAAAGCTATTAGCACAAAAGATAACCGAGAGTATGGTTATGTTCGTTGGTATTCTCAGTTAAAGAAACTACAACGATTTGCTGGAACAGGTTTATACCCTAAAGTTTTAAAAGTTGGCACCACAGATAATGGTGCATACTTTGATATTGAATATCTCAAAGGTTATAGAGATATTAAAACTATCCTTTCAGAAGATACTTTAACTGTTCCACAAATTGAACAGATTAATGAGGCTGTCTGGCGGTCTTTTGATAATCACCATCGTAAAATGTATTTGCCAGTTAATGGTGCAGGTGCATTGTATTTCAAAGAAGAAGTTATACAGAAACTATCCGATGCCTTTAAATATCAGAAGTTTTACAATTTCTATGAATCTGGTTTATTGGATTCTTTTGAATACAATGGTCGTATCACACATGGCATTCAAAACTTTTTACCAGAACTAAAAAACTTCTTTGATGAACTTAATTTCACCACAGAAGAAACCATTCATGGTAATCCAACGCTTGAGAATATGATGTATTCTTTTGATGATGATAGAGTAGTTTTTATTGACCCATATGAAGAAAGTTGTATTGATTCTCGCCTCTTAGATTATTCACAAGTGTTACAATGTTCAAGAAGTTATTATGGTCACATAAATGATAATGAAGTAACAGTAGATGGCCCATCTGTTGGATATCATGGTGAGATACCAAATAATTTTATCGTATTCAATAAACGATTTGAAGATAGAATTGACCCAGCGGATAGAAAAACTGTTGATGTATTAGAGGCAACACAATTCATTCGTATGTTACCATTCAAGTGTGCAGCTGGTGAGATGGAGAAGGCGATGTTCTTCTATGTTCATGCTTGCCACCTATTAAGTAGAGCTTTCAAATAATGGAAAATGTATTAACTAAATTCGACAATTATAAACGCACATGGTCTGTCAAGGCAGAACTACCAATTGAGTTTACACTAAAGTATTCTAGTGATGTATTCAATTGGAGTAATCACGACCTGTTGAGTTTTAGTGAGTCCAATCGTAGAGTGGTTGTTATAGACCAGACTGTATATAAACTATATGGTCAACAATTAGAAGATTACTTTAAAACATTTCAAATAGAATTGAAGTTGTTTATCATAGATGCCACAGAAGAAAAGAAAGATTGGCCACACACAGACCAAATTTTAAGGTTCTTTGAAGAAGTTGGTGTTTTGCGTAGAGAAGCAATCATTGTTATTGGTGGTGGTGTTCTACTAGACTTGGTTGGTTTCTGTTGTTCAATTTATCGCAGAGGCATTCCTTACATTAAAGTGCCAACTACATTGTTGGCTATTGTAGATGCTTCAGTTGGTGTTAAAGTTGCAGCTAACCACTTTGGTCGTAGAAATCGTATCGGTGCATATTATCCACCAATTGCCACATTACTAGACAAGAAGTTTATTGCTACACAAGATGAAAGAAACATTGTTAATGGTATTGCAGAGATATTTAAACTTGCAGTAATCAAAGATAAAGAATTGTTTGAGTTGTTAGAAACAAGTGCAGAACAATTAATCACCGAAAAGTTTCAATTTGGTGCGGTACCAGTTCGTGTAATCAATTCTGCCATTACAGGTATGATTGAAGAATTGGCACCAAACCTATGGGAAAGAAAACTAGACCGATGTGTTGACTTTGGCCATTCGTTTAGTCCTATTATTGAAATGCAGAATGTTGCTACATTACAACATGGTGAGGCGGTTGTATTAGATTGCCTGTTGAGTTCTTGCTTGGCTAATGTCCGTGGTTATATTGATACTGAAACACTACAAAGAATATTTAAGACAGCACACAGTTTAAAATTGCCTGTATTCCATAAAGATTTCTGTAATTTTGATTTGCTTAAAAAGTCATTATCTGATACAATGAAACATAGAAATGGTAATCAATACTTACCTGTTCCTGTTGGCATTGGTAACTATAAAATATTAAATGATGTAACTGATGATGAGATAAAGAAAGCTTCAGATATATTTGAAGAAGTTAAATATGAATAAGACCATTTTGATTACTGGCACCACAAGTGGTGTTGGTGCAACAATCGCATATGATTACATTGAGAAAGGTTGGAATGTAATTGGTCTTGCTCGTGGTGAATCTTTATTTGATTATGCAAACTACAAACACTTTCAAGTTGATGTTGGCAATCCATACCACTTGAATGAAGTGTTTGAACAGATTGGTAATAAGAACATTGATATTCTAGTTAATAATGCAGCTGTGTTTAAGATGAAACCATTTTCACAAACCAGTATTGATGAGATTGATGATATGATTGATATTAATCTTAAAGGTGCCATGTATGTAACTAAGTTTGCATTACAGAATATGGAAAAAGGTAGTCGTATATTCTTTATTAATTCGGTGGCAGGCCTTGAAGAACTAGAAAATCAATCAGCATATTGTTCCTCTAAACATGGTCTTACAGGATTTGCTGGTGTTCTTGGTCAAGAGTTACGGCCAAGAGGCATTAAAGTAACAAGTATCCATCCAGGCGGTATTGATACGCCATTATGGAGTAGAGATATACCTTACCCGTGTGGTGATGTGAGTAAGGCAATATCACCAATGGAACTTGTGAAAGTAATTGATTTCGTGTATAATAGCCAATTCAATATTGAATACAAGACTATTAAAATGTTTCCTGATACAGAGTGGCATAAATGATTATACCAAGTACCGACTTATTCATTGTAACATCTGCTTTGAGAACGAGCATTGGTGTTATTGATGATGAAACGAGATTAAAACAAACAATAGAAGGCCTGCAATCATTACGCAAGGCCGCACCTGATGCCATTATCCTATGGGTAGATGCTTCGTCCAAAATGGTTGATGAAGCAACAATGGTTACAGTAAGTCAATATTGTGATAGAAGTATCAGTTTCTTTGGTGATGAAGATTTAATGACGCTTGCAAATGCAGGCCTCAAATCACAAGCAGAAGTTACTTTATTGTTTAAGACACTAGGTATTATTAAACAACATCCTGAATTACAGAAGATGATGGCTGGTGTTCGTAGAGTGTTTAAGCTATCTGCTAGAACCAATATGCTTGAGGGTTATGACCCTAAGGTATATGATAATCTATATGGTAAGTATGTGTTTAAGAAAAGAATACCATCTTGGTTGCCACCATATAAACAAGTGGAATCTGATTGTAACCATCTATACATAACTAGGATGTATTCATTCTGTGTATCATTGATTGATAACTATTTGCATATTCTACCAGAAATATACCGAACAGTTAATGAATTTGGTGTAGATACAGAACACGCACATTTTGGTAACACAGACAAAAATTTAACTGTTGAATTTGAAAATTTATATTGTGAAGGAGTTTTGGCAGGAAATGGCCAGACAGAAAGATATTAATGATTGACGAAAAAATACAAGAACTAGCTAAACTTGCTAGACCAAAATATTTACAGAATTACGACAACTTCAAACCTGGCGAAGATTATGTAATGTATTCTGGCCAATTGTGGGACGAAAGAGAGATGGAACTTTCTCTTAAAGCATTCCTTACAGGCAAATGGGTTTCAGCAGGTGAGAATGTTGAGAAGTTTCAGATTAAATTCTCCAAGAAATACAATGTCAAAGCCTCACACATGGTCAATTCTGGTTCATCTGCCAACTTGGTGATGATTGCAGGTGTTAAGAAACATTTGAAATGGGAAGATGGCGATGAAGTCATCGTATCACCTGTTGGTTTTCCAACCACAATTGCACCATTGGTTCAGAACAATCTTAAACCAGTATTTGTTGATATTGAGTTTGATACATTAAATTTTGATGTTAATAAGATTGAAGCGAAGATTACTTCAAAGACTAAAGCAATTATTGTATCTCCTGTGATGGCCAATCCGCCTGACATGGATATAATCCATGATATCTGTTACAGAAACAATTTAGTATTGATTGGTGATAATTGTGATTCACTAGGTACAAAATGGAATGGTAAACTGTTGACAGATTTGTATTACTGCTGGTCAACTTCATTCTATCCCGCACACCACATCTCAACAGGCGAAGGTGGCATGGTATCATCTAATGATAGCTTGTTGATTGATACTGTTAGGTCATTCAGTTGGTGGGGTCGTGATTGTTACTGCATTGGTTCTAACAATCAACTTCCATGTGGCACTTGCGGTAACCGATTCGACAGATGGTTGCCAGGCTATGATGGCATTATTGACCACAAATATATCTTTGCAAACATGGGTTACAATTTGAAACCACTTGATATGCAAGGTGCAATTGGTATTGCTCAGTTAGAAAAGGTTGATTACATTGACCAGAAACGCAGAGAACATAAACTAAGATTGGCTAAATTATTGACGGACAATCTAAATGTCCGTGTTGCTGATAAACTAGAGCAATCAGACCCATCTTGGTTCGGTGTTCCAATTATCTGTGAAACACAAGAGATTAAAGAGAAGTTGGTTGCACACTTTGAAGCCAATAAAATTCAGACACGAAACTATTTTGCTGGTAACATCTTGTTACATCCAGGTTACAATCACTTAGATGATTCTAGTAAATATCCATTAGCAAACAAAGCACTATCTCATGTCTTTATCTTGGGCTGCCCTCCATTTTGGAATGATGCTGTGTTTAAATATATTGAAAAGGTGATTAAAGATGCCAAGTCCATCTAAATTTCAAATATTTGGTGGTTCAGGTTTTGTTGGTTCTGAATTGGTTAAACAAATTGAAAACTGTATTGTAACTCCACGCCGTGATTATACAGTAGAAGGTTGTGATATCATTTATTTGATTTCAACTGTTAGTAACTACAATGTTAAAACAGACCCTCTTATTGACATTGACACCAATTTAACAACTCTTATGCAGGTGTTAAGACAATGTAAAGATAGAAATTTGACATTCAATTTTATTAGTTCATGGTTTGTTTATGGTGAAACTGAAATGCCTGCAACGGAAGAATCAAATTGTTATCCAAATGGATTTTATTCAATCACTAAACGCTGTGCCGAGCAACTACTAATTTCTTATTGTGAAACCTTTGGCATCAAATATCGTATTCTCCGTCTTGCCAATGTGGCAGGTAGTGGTGATAAGAAAGCCTCACCACAAAAGAACGCACTTCAACATATGATTAATGAATTGAAGGCAGGCCGTGATGTGAATGTGTATGATGGTGGGAATCTATTCCGTGACTACATCCATGTTAACGATGTTGCTACGGCAATTAAGACCATCGTGGAAAAAGGCGAAGTTAATACCATCTATAATGTGGGCAATGGCAAACCTATGTTGTTTAAAGATATGATTGAGTATGCCAAAGAGTTAATTGGCGGTGAAGGCAAATTAAATCCAATTGAAATTCCGCAGTTCCATCGCACGGTACAAGTTCGTAGTATGTGGATGCTCAGCGACAAACTTAAATCGCTTGGGTACGAGCCAAAATACGATTTGAAGGCTATCATTGAAGATATGGTTCGATGAATCTTAAAATCTATCAAGCATACTATGATTCGGTACAGTTACCTAACTTAGACCCCGTATTCATACCTTACGATAATACCGCAAACGATGCTCCTGAAATGCGTGAGTTGCCTATGTGGCGAAAACTCTTAGAGAAACATAAAGATTCTGATGCTCATTGGGGTTTATTATCTTGGAGATGGTTACATAAAACAGGATTGCCGCCATATCAGTTCAGAGATTGGATACAAGAAAATCCTGGCTACGATGTATATCATTTCGACCCATTCAAACATTTAGCTGATGAATATCCAAATTTATGGGTGCAAGGTGATAGATGGCATCCAGGCATGATTAACTTTGCGAACAGATTATTTCCAAAAATTGGTATTGATACACCAGTTGAGCAATTTAAATATCTACCAGAAGATTTTGGAAGTTGTAATTATTTCATTGGTAATAGTAAATTTTGGAAAAATTACCTGTCTTTTCTTGACCTATGTCTAAGAACTTGTGAAGAAGATGTAGCTCTAAGCAACTACATATACAAAGAAGGTCAAACATATAATGGCCATTTTCTTCCATATTTTTCATTTGTAATAGAAAGATTGTTTTCTATTCATAACATATTGAACCGTGATATTACAGTTAAAAGATACCCATGATTAATGAATTTGATTACGAAAAACTGAATAAAGAGTATAATGATGGCAAACCGTTTCGCCATGTGGTGATTGACAATTTCTTTGATGATGAAACAGCATTGAAATTATCTTCTGAATTTCCTGATTTTAATGACCCAATCATTTGGTCTGTATATAAGAGTCCAATTGAGAACAAGAAATTGACTCCTAATTGGGATTTGTTTCCTAAAGAAACATACAAGGCCTTTTCGTTGATGAATACACCAGAGTTTGTGGACAAAGTCCGTAAAATTACTGGTATTAATAATTTAGAAGCTGATTATGGACTACATGGTGGCGGTTGGCATATGACTGCTCGTGGTGGTAAATTGAATATGCATAAAGACTATTCAATTCATCCAAAACTAGGTAAAGAAAGACGAATCAATATCATCATCTACATGACACCAGAATGGCAAGAAGAATGGAATGGTGGTTTAGAATTCTGGTCACATAATGAAGAAAAGAATCTTCCAAAAGAGTGTGTAACCAAAGTATTCAATAAATTTAATAGTGCGGTTCTATTTGATACCGCAGACAATTCATGGCATGGTCTGCCAACAGAACTCCAATGTCCTGATGGCGTCTATCGCAAGTCATTGAATATCTACTATGTTTCAGAAGCTCGTCAAGAAGCAGAGAAACACGATAGAGCCATGTTTGCCCCCTATGGAGAACAAGCAAACAATCCCGATATACTTGAACTTATTAAGAAAAGGTCTAGTTCCAAGACATCTGCTGATACATATAGAACCTAAATTTATATAAATAGACTGTAAGTTTAATAATTATAACGCTGTAGAGGCGGAGATGAAATTTAGAGATTTTATACTAGAAGCAACAGAGAAGCACGCCGTCATGGCCTTTGGAAGGATGAACCCTCCAACGACTGGTCATGCCAAATTGGTCGATAAGGTCAAAGAGGTTGCTGCTGAACACAAAGCTTCACATCATGTGGTATTATCTCATTCTCAGGATGCTAAAAAGAATCCTCTCTCCGCTAAAGACAAACTGAAACACGCAAAGCGTTTCTTCCCAAACACCAATCTGTCCACTTCAGATTCGGAACATCCAACTTTCCTACATCATGCTGCTAAATTACACAAACAAGGTGTAACGCATTTGCACATGGTTGCTGGTTCTGACCGCACAGACGAATATAAGAAAAAGTTGGCTCAGTATAATGGAAAACACGAAGGTGCATTATTCAATTTTAAAAAGATTACTGTTCATTCTTCTGGTGAAAGAGATCCTGATGCTGAAGGCACAGAAGGAATGTCAGCCTCCAAAATGAGAGGTCATGCTTCAACAAGTAACTTTAAAGAATTTAAGAAAGGTATTCCTGGCCATGTACCTGAACACCATGCAAAAGAATTAATGCACGATGTTCGTAAAGGTATGGGACTTAAAGAAAGTGTAGATGAACTCTTTGAAGAATTGTTAACTGAAGGTGTGCATGACAAAGGCATTTTTAAGGCAGTATTCTTAGCAGGTGGTCCTGGTTCTGGTAAAGATTATGTTTTAGATAACACACTTGCTGGCCACGGCATGACCGAGATTAACTCTGATAAAGCATTAGAGTTTTTGATGGACAAAAAAGGCCTTAATAAGACCATGCCTGCTTCTGAAAAAGTTGCAAGAGATGTTGAGCGTGGTAAGGCCAAGAACATGACCGAGTTACGCCAAAGATTGGCACTACATGGTCGTAATGGTGTTATCATCAACGGTACTGGTGATGATGCTGAAAAGATTAAAAAAATTAAAAGTCGTTTAGAAGAACTTGGTTACGATACTGCCATGATTATGGTTAATACTCGTGATGAAGTATCTGCTTCACGAAATGTTGAAAGAGGTCAAAGAGGTGGTAGAAGTGTACCTGAAACCATCCGTAAACAGAAATGGCAATCGGTACAAGATTCAAGAGCAGACTTAGCAAAACTATTTGGTGACAAGTATGTTGAGTTTGATAACTCTGAAGATTTAAGAAGTGCCAAACCAGAAATTGTGCAAGCTAAGAAAGAAGAAATGTTGAATATCTATAAAGGTGTTCAGAAGTTTATTAAAACTCCACCTAAAGCACCACAAGCAAAAGAATGGATTGGCCAAGAATTAGAAAAGAGTGATAAATTGCCTGTCAACACCAAAGTTGATTCTATGCCACATCCTAATAGTGGTGCAGCTGATGAAGCTCGTAAGATGGGATTACAATATTATGGTTTTGGTCGTTATGGTAAAGATGGTAAAGTTACATTCCGTTCTGTCCATGATAAATTACAACAAGTTAAACCTGATGAACCAAAGGTAACTCCATTGCAAACAAAACCAGTTGCTAAGAAAGTCAACGAAGAATTTGAAAACGAATTTGCTAATCCTTTGTTAGAATCAGCACTTGATAAGTTCCGTGCTGCTGCAGCTGAGAGAGAAAAGAAACACAATGAGATTGAGGCTAAACGCAAAGAAGCTGAAAAACAAGGTAAAGAAAATATGTCTGGCTCTATTGACCGTTTAGAGAAACATTTAAATAAAGAATCACATGAAATAAATCATAAGAGTTTATTGAAGGATACACACGGCAAAGTAAGAACATTTATGCTTCGCCGTTCTGCTGCTAAAGAAGCCCACATAAATGGTGGTGTAGTCTATAAGCAAGGCAAGGGGTATGTAATTAAAATCAAGGAGAATGAAGATGTTAAAGTTAATCAAAAGTTTTTTCAAGAAAGCGGAAGAACCAACACCAGTAGTAGCACCGGAACCAGTAGTATCTCCGAAGCCGACTACCAATACCAAACCGGTAGTGACCTCGAAAACAGTCCCGTCAAAACCAAAATCACCCTCAACCAAATCCGCACCAAGAAAGAAAGTAAAGTAAAAGAGTCGATTGATAAGGGTATTGAACCTGGTATGTCTATGGCAGCTGGCGGAGAATCCATTGGTCGTGATATGGGCGAGAAGATTAAGAAGCGGAAGATTTCTGTTACTGAAATGCAAGGTGACGAAACTACCGCTTCTATCGGTGACCAAAAAGAAGATGAATTAAAGAAGAAAGGCATAGACCTTTTATCGTTCAGAAAAAGAAATTACGCACTATGAAAAGACTAAAAGAATTCATGGCAGAGTCCCCAGCATGGACTCGCAAAGAAGGCAAAAGCGAAGCCGGTGGTTTAAACCGTAAAGGTATTGAATCATATCGCAGAGAGAATCCAGGTTCTAAACTTTCAATGGCAGTTACAACTAAACCATCTAAGTTGAAGCCAGGTTCTAAATCTGCAAATCGTAGAAAATCATTTTGTTCCAGAATGTCCGGAATGAAAGCAAAACTTACATCTGCTAAAACCGCAAGGGATCCAGATAGCAGAATTAATAAAGCACTAAGAAAATGGAATTGTTAATTCAAAAGGAAACTAACCATGGAATTTGAAAATAAAAAACTAAGAGATGTAGCTGATATTGCTGCTCGCATCATGATGGGCGAAAAAGCCTTGCATCCAAATCAACAGAAATTGGATGTGCATGAGCCAGAGAAAGATGAGCTGACTGCAAAAGACTTTGAAATGCTTCGTAACAAGAAAAAAGTAAAAGAAAATTTAGAAGATTTTTCATTGGAAGAAATTGAAGAATTTATGGTATCAGAAGAATTTGAGCAACTTGATGAATTGTCAAAAACAACACTTGGTTCTTATGTGAATAAAGCAAGTGATAGTGCTGCAAAGAATGCTGCTGGTTCAGTTGGTATGGCAAACACAAGCTTAAGAGCAAAAAATCCTCGTGTAAAAGCTGCAGCAGAAAAATACTCAAATGAAGATGAAGCAACAAAACAAAAGCGTCTTTCTGGTATTGGTAAAGCTGTTAAAAAATTAACAAAAGAAGAAGTTGAAGAATTGGATGAAGTATCATTAAAAACTGCAACTTCTGCTTATGTAAAAAGAATGGGTGATGATGGTCCAAATGAAAAATCTAGTATTGCTAAAGCAACAAAAACCATGGATCACATTGCAAATAAGCATGGAGTAAGAGGTGTTGCTAGAGCAACCAAAACTGCTGATGACAAGTATGGACTCAATGATCCTGTTCACAATCCAAGAAAAGCGTTTGTTAAACAAATTATGCAATCGGTTAAAAAAGAAGATGTTGATGCTGCAGCTGCAACCATTTTAGAGTATGAATCTAAAGATGGTAAGTTTGTTCATCGTGCAAGACCTGGCGCATACGGCGGCACTAAAGATGAAAGACACGCAGTTGATACAATGTCTGGTCCAAAAGAAAAAGATTTGAAAAATATTGAAAAAGATTCTTCAATGTATAAAAAAGGATATCACGGTACTTCAAAAAATTATTTGAGAAAAGACACACAAGATTATTTTGCAAAAAGATTTTCTGAAGATTTAGACCTTTACAAAGAAGGCGGTATCAAAGGTTTGTTTGAAGCGTGGGCTAAAAAGAAAAAAATGGCAGAAGATGTTGAAGTTCTTGATGAAGGCATTGAAGTTAAAAAAGAATATAATGATAAAACTGAAGCTGAACATGGTGTTTACCATAACAACAAAAAAATTGGTTATGTAGTCCATCACAAACCATCTGGAACACATACTGCATATCATAGTCCTCAAGGTGATGATGATTATGGTCAGATTGATGACTTTCATAGTCACCACGATGCTGTTAAACAAATTAGGCACTCTGCTGGCGTAGGTGTTCACGAAGAAGTTGAACATATTTCTGAAGAACCAACTAGTGCTGAATTTGATGCTCAATTAGCTGATGCTAAACAACGTGCTGCTGGTACAAAGAAACAGCCTGAAGTATCTAAGCCTGCCGTTCAAGCAGTTCAGAATGAAGAAACACATACAACTGTTGAGTTCATTGATTACAATGATGTTAATGGTGTTAAAATTTCTGAGATTGATTTGGATGAGCGCTCATTATCAGAACCAGAAATGAAGAAGAAAGAAGAAATTGTTAAATCAATGAAGAAAGGTATTTCTGGTTTCAAAGAGCGTTATGGTAAAGATGCTAAGTCTGTAATGTATGCAACTGCTACTGCTCGAGCCAAAGGCGAATAGTGAAAAAGTTTTCTGATTTCTTAGAAGGTAGATGCTGGCCTGGTTATAAACCAAAACCAGGCAAAAAAGCATACTCGCCTGGTTCTTGCGTAAAAGAATCAGCTGCGGCAGCAATTGCGGCTGCAACTGCTATTGCAAAAAAGAAATCAGGAAACTATGATAAAGAAGGTTTTAGAAAAACTCCTTATAAGAATCCAGACCATCCAAATCGCAAATCTAATACTGAAAGAGAAGCAGAACTTAAAGAAGATTTGCGTAAATGGTTCAGTAAAACTGCACCAGAAGGTGGTTGGAAAAGAATCAATAGCAAAGGCGAAGCAATTGGTCCTTGTGCTAGAGAGCCAGGAGAACCTAAACCTAAATGTATGTCTAATGAGAAAAGAGCTAAACTTTCTAAAAAAGAAAGAGCATCAGCTGTTGCCTCTAAACGCAAACACGACCCAAATCCTGAAAGACAAGGAAAACCTATTAATGTTTCCAATTTTGGAAAAGGAAAAATAAGTGAAGATATGGAAAAATTAGACGAAAAAAATGTACCAACAAGTCCTGAAAAATGGGCTCAAGCAAAGGCACAAGCCAAAGCCAAATTTGATGTTTATCCTTCTGCATACGCCAATGGTTGGGCATCAAAGAAATACAAAGAAATGGGTGGTGGTTGGAAGTCTGTTTCAGAAGATACTGAAATGACCGAAGGTGCCGTTCCTGCTCAAGAAAAAATTATTACAGTTAAACATAAGACTTCTGGTAAAACTTTGCGTATCTCTGCAAATGCTGCGGCTAAGTATCGTATGCAAGGTTATCACTATCATCCAGTTAATGAAGCAAAAGATGAACAAGAATATGGCTATGAAGGTGATATGGCTTTGAATCAATTAGCAACATTAACTCGTTGTGCTGAAATGATTAAAGATATGTTGAAACCAGATACAGATATGCCTGAGTGGGTTCAGTCCAAGATTACTCTTGCTACTGATTATATCCAAACTGCGGCCGACTATATGTATTCAGAAATGAAAGAAGTCAAAGAAGATGTTTCCAAAATGCCTACTGATAAGTTGCAGAAACATTGGGACAGTCATAAAGACGAACAAAGACCTTCACCTGCATTTGCTTCTAAGTTAAAAATGGTTGCAAAAGAACTTACTAAACGCAAAGCAATGAAGAAAGAAGATGTTGAACAAGTTGATGAGATTTCACAAGATTTAGCTGGTAGATACCTTGAAAAAGTTACACATGACCAACTAAAGAAAAGTGGAATGCACCACAACCTATACGGTCAATTGCCACCTAAGCGTCAAGCAGGTGTTGGTCGTGCTTTAGATAGATTGGTTGTTAATAAAGAATCTGTTGATAGTGATGGTGGTCCCCCAACTGAAGCAGCTGCAACATTGACTGTAACTGGACAACCAAAATTAAACAAAACTATTGGGCAAACTAAATTGATTCCTTATGTGCAAGAAGATGCAGAAGCAGACAAGAAGTCTGGTTCATGGAAAGTAGAAACACCATGGAGAAAAGTCAAAGGTACAGGTACAGTAACAGATAAGTCTGGTGCTAAACACACACCTATGTCCCGTGCTCGTGATTTGGCTCGCAAAGCTATGGCAAAGAAAATGGAAGAACAATCAAATGTAAAACCAAATCCATTTACAGTTCCAGAAATACCAATTGGTAAAGCAGATAAACCTAAATCAGATTATGTGAAGGCTCGTGACGCTGGTTCGTCTACCAAAAACGCTCAAGCAAGAGCTGCTGGTGCTTCTAATGCACATATGTTTGAATCACGCCAATTAGAGATTGTTCGTGAGGCAATGAAAGTTGCTAAAAAGAAAAAAGAAGTAACTGAAGCTGGTAGTGATAAATTTATCGCTGATCCAGAATTAACAAGTCAGATTACCAAGAGTAATCCTTAACATAAATAACAAACAGACCGATTTTTTAGGAGAATAAAAATGTCTTTATGGGGAAACCTAGACGCTGCCAACAATGCACCTGTATCAAGTGCAATGGCTGGTTATGGCGGAACAACACCACAAGTAACAGCAAACGCAGAAGTATATTACGCTAATACAAAACTTGGTTCGTTTAGCGACAACCAAGCAATTGGTATTTTTGGCGTATCTGCTGCTGAACAAGCTAATTCATCAACAGTAGAATCAACCGGACATCCATCACACGCTGGTTGGGTAACCCGCCGTGTTGGTATGGGACCTGTTGTTTCAATTACTGCTAATGCAGGCGCAGTTGGTGTAAACAGCACAATTACTATTGTTGCGAATAGTGGATTTGGTAACACCGGTTCAAACGGCCGTTCTACCATTATTCCAGTTGTTGCAACAATCACAACAAATACTGCTGGTTACATTAATACAATTACAATTGTAAATCCAGGAATGTATGCTAACACACCAATATTGCGTCCAAATACAGGTAATGCTGTGTTCACCGTAACGATGGGTGGTCGTGCAAACCGTGTTTTAACAGAAACTTTAGTTGCCATGGGTTCAATGACTGGCGACAACGAAAACGTATTCTAATATGAAATTCAAAGAGTTTTTAACAGAGTTAGCAATGCCTATGGATTCAATAGTTCACGATGTGGCTATTGAAGAAGCGGTTAATGCTCAACTAAGTAAAGAGCTCAATGATATAATTCTTTCTCCACAAATCGGTTTCCTAAAAATCCGTAAGGTGTTGCGTATGTTCAATTTAGACATACCAACATCTTATGCGGTTGAACAGGAAGGTGATGAAGTGGTATTAGATTTGTTGGGTGATACAGATTCACTATTGTATGTTTTATATTATCAGACTGATGATGGTAATTATGATTTTTATGCCTGTGTTGACGATGAAGAAGGTATAGAAGAAATTATCTCTAAGGATGAGGAACTAGAAAAAGAATAATAATGTCCTTCGATGATTTGAGTAATGAGAATATAATGTTATACGCAGCTAAAGTTTACGATAAACCAAACTGCATTATGTCTGAATTTAAAGAGGACATGAAAAGATTTAACTATCTAAAAAGACTTTTCTTTAGATACCGAAAGGTAAATGAAGTTAAAGAACGATTGATATTAAATCACCTAGTTGTATTGTATAATGTATTTGGTGTTGAAGCTGCGACCAGACTACTGTTCTATAAGATTGCCAAAGAGGATTATCCTGCTTTGAAAACTTATTTGGTATTTTTAAGTTGTATGCCTGAGAGAGTTAAGGGTATCAGAGGTCAAGATATATTATCTTCGGATATTCCCGTTGATACCAAAGTAGCGAACACATTAAGAGAATTTAAATGAAAAAGAAGTTGAAAGAAGATGGAGTTGGAATGGTTGGTGGTACACCAGTCAATAATGCAGGTGGCGGTGAAGTCGCAGGCATTGGTGTGGGACCAAAAGGCGAGCCAGGTGTTGGCAAGCGTAAGAAGCCTATGCCGTTCAAATCATTTTTTAAGAGAAAGGATCCTGCATACTAATGTGGTTTCTTTTATCATTTATTCCTGATTGGTTCGTTAGTTATTTTGTTCACATTATTTTTAGTGTGGGCTTAATTGGTATTATTGTAGGAGCATTTTTAAGTAAAATTCCATTTGTTAATCAATATGGTGTTTTAATTAAGATTGTCTCCAATATTTTATTTGTTGTCGGTCTATTTCTTGAAGGCGGTTTACAAACAGAGTTAGCATGGCGTGAGAAAGTTGCTGAATTGCAAGCTAAAATAGAAGTTGCACAACAACAATCAAAAGAAACTAATGTTAAAATTGAACAGAAAGTAGTTGAGAAAGTTAAGACTATTAAGGATAATGTAAATGCTAATCGACAAATTATTGAAGAAAATCGTGATAGTATCAACGCTGAGTGTAAGTTGTCTGACACTGCCTGGTTGCTCTACAACAGCGCCAGTCAAAATGCCTTGGCCAGAAGCACCAGCAACTCTACTGCAACCGGCAAGTAATCTCAAACCACTACCAGAAGATAAAAAAACTTTAACTGATTTGATAGAAAATGCCAATGAGAATTTTGGTACATACTATCAGATAAAGAGTAAGTATGAAGCTTGGCAAGAGTGGTATAATTCCCAAAAGAAAATCTATGAGGGTGTAAAATGAAAAGATTAATAGTCTTATCAGTTACATTACTATCTGGTTGTGCCTTATGGATGGCAAGTTACGATAGCACAGAATACTCATTAGTAAACAAAGTAAGAACACAGGCGATTGTAGGTGATTGCTCTAGTGAAAGTGTAAAAAGCCTGTATAATACTACATTAGAACTAAAGAACTTTGCACAGTATATACCACGCAACGATGCCACGATTGGTCTGACAAATCAGTTATACACCATTGTTGATGAACTACATAAAAGAGAAAATCCAAGTCCTGCATATTGCAAGGCTAAACTAAACACAATCGCCAAATCGGCTGAAGAAATTCAACGAGTTGTTGGGAGCAAACCAAGATGACCGCATTAGTAAATATTGCAGCTCAAGCAAATGATTTGCATGACCAGTATCTTGCAGGTGAATTATCACCATCTGAATTTAAAGAACTTTGTGAAGATTTAAAAATTGTTCAACAAATTGCAGATGATGCTTCTGATTTTGAAAAAGACCAAGAGTATCGTGCTTACATTCTTGCTGTTCTTCAAGTAGCAAGTAACATTCCCCTATAATATGATTATTGGTTCAGGCATCACAATTGGTTCAGGTATTGGAATAGTGCCAATTCCTGTTTCTGGATTTAGCACAACCAATTTGTTATTATATTTAAATGCAACAAATAGTTCCAGTTATTCTGGTTCCGGTACTGCTTGGAATGATTTAAGTGGTAACGCAGATAATGGAACATTAGTTGGTAGTCCAACATATACAGCAAGTCCAGGATATTTTACTTTTGCTGTAGGTAAATATGCATCAACAGGTGTAATTAATAGTGCTTTGACGGCCGCAACATTTATTGCTTGGGTATATCCAACACAAACGCAATCACAATATACTGGTGTTATTTTTAATAGAAATGGTTACGGCGGTGCAACTGCTTATGCAACTGGTATGAATTTTTATACAAGCAATTCTGTTGGGTATCATTGGAACGATAATGGTGCAACATATGGATGGAACTCTGGTTTATCTGCACCAAATAATGCTTGGTCAATGATTGCTATAACTGTTAACTCTACTACTGCAACTGCTTACTTGTGTCAATCTAGTGGAATAACAACAGCAACAAATACATCTAGTCACTCGTCAACTTTATCTGGACTTAGTTTTTATGTTGGTGTTGAACCATCTAGCACTTCTGGTAGAGCATTTAAAGGTAATATTTCACAGGCCGCAATATACAGCACAACATTAATTTCTGATGAGATAACAACAAACTTTAATAATACAAAATCTATTTACGGTTTATAAACAAGTAATACATTAAATCCATTCTAAATAATTTGTAGTTCAAAGTGTTTTTCATTGTTATGGTTAATTTATGGTTTTTTGACAGTAACCTAAATTTAACCAACAATGGATCCAATAACATTATTTGCTCTTGCTAATGGTGCTGTATCTGCTATCAAGGCAGGATGTAAGCTATACAAGGACATTAAGGGTGCAGCTGGTGATATTAAGGATGTTCTCAAAGACCTTGATGAGCAATTCCATGGTGCATATGCAGCTAAAGGTAAAACACCTACACCGGCAGCAGTTAAACAACTAAATGAAGAAAAAGCCAGAGTAAAAGAATTAAACAAAAAAGATTCTGGTGATGTTTACTTTGAATTGGGTCAACATCTTGGTACATTCTTTGACAATCAAGCAAAATGCATAGCAGTATTTGAGGCAGAAGAAAGAAGGTCTTATCAATTATATACTGGTGAATCTTCAGTAGGTAATCGTGCTCTACAAAGAGTATTGATGAAGAAAAAACTTGAGCAAATGGAAATTGATTTGCGTGAGTTGATGATATATCAAAGCCCTAAAGAATTAGGTGCCTTGTGGACCGAAGTTCAACAAACTTCTCAAATATTAAATGCAAGACAATCTGTTGCATTAAAGAAACAAATTGAAATAAACCACAAACATGAAATTGAGCACGCTAAATTTGTAAAAAAAGTTAAAACTGCTATTTGGTGGTTTGGTATTTTTGTGTCAATAATTGTTTTTACTTTTATTATAATGTGGTTTGTGGTACAAGATAGAATAGAAAAATATCCACAGTTAGGGACTGAATGGTTTCCTAAAACTGAAAAACAAAGAAGGCTGGAAGCACAACCTAAACACTATGTTGGAAGATAAATAAAGCATCATTAAGGAAAAAACATGGAACTAACTTTAGACCAATTAAAACAACTATTACCAAAGAACCCATATGTGGATCATTGGCATCACGCACTATCACAATTGTTACCGGACTATGACATTAATACTCCTCAGCGTATTGCTGCCTTTGTTGCACAATGCTCACATGAAAGTGGTGGTTTTGTAGCACTAAAAGAAAATTTAAACTATCGTGCAGTAACACTACGCAAGATATTTCCAAAGTATTTTCCTACTGATGAATTGGCCAATGCATTTGCTGGTAAACCAGAAATGATTGCTAATCGTGTGTATGCAAGTCGCATGGGAAATGGCGATGAGGCTTCAGGTGACGGTTTTCGTTATTGTGGTCGTGGACTTATTCAACTGACAGGTAAGAGTAACTATCAAGCATTTGCTGATAGTTTAGAAATGAATGTTGAAGATGTGCCTGATTACTTGTCAACATTTGAAGGTGCAGCTCAATCTGCCTGTTGGTTTTGGGAATCAAACAATCTAAATCAATGGGCTGACAAAGGCGACATCTTAACATTAACTAAGCGTATCAATGGTGGTACCATTGGACTTGAAGATAGAATTAAACATTATGACCATGCCATGCATATTCTTCAAGCGTAACTCTCTTTTGGCATAAATACATCAACTGATTTGAATTTATCTTTATTATTGTTTAGTATTTGGTTAATAAATGGTATAGATAAATGGCTGATCCAATCCTCTCTGGCGCTCAAGGTGCAGCAGCAACCTTAAAGGGTGCTCAACAAGCTGGTAAACAACTTGGTTCAGTTGTTATGGATCAGCAAGCTGATATGGAAAAAGCCATTCAGCAACAACACAAAGCACGAATTCAGGCCAAATTGGCAGAAGAAAGACGAGCCACTATGTTGGAAGTCCGTGCTGTTGAAAAATACGAACAAGAGAAAGCACATCAACGAGAGTTAGAAAAACTCAAACAAGATACTATACGCAAGCATGGAAAAAATGCTTGGGCCGAAGTAGAAGCAGTAAAGTCTAAATTACAAAAAGAAGCAGAAGCAGAAAACAAATTAATAGATTATGACCGCCAAAAACAAATTCAAGTTTTTTGGTGGTGTATGACTGCTGCAGCATTAGTAACATATTTTTTTAAATTGTATAAGATATGAAGGGACCGCAACCATTTATATTTGTGGCCGTTCTTATTCTTTGTTTAACATTAATGATAGTAGAATCGGGAGCAGTATTTAAATAAACTGAAAGTGAGGATGTTATGAATAAATTAGCACAAATAATTTTTACACTAGTAATTATAGGTTCTTTAGGTATTGTAGTATTAGAAGCAATAGCAAAAATAAATTAAAACATATGGCAACAGAAAACAAACCACTATCCCGTTCAGAACGGGAAGCACAAATTAAAGACAAAGCAGGTCTAGTAATCTGCGTGTTAGCTGCATTGTTGGCAATCAACACTCTTATGGGTGGTGGTAACAGTTCAAAAGTATTGAATAATACTATTGATGCCAATAATACATGGGCTTTCTTTCAAGCAAAAGCTATCAAACAAACATTAGCAGAGCAATCACTTGATGATGCTATTGTTCGTAATGATAAAGCAAAGATTGAAAAGTTGAAGGCTAAGATTGAACGCTATGAATCAGATCCGGTTTCTGGCGAAGGTAAAAAAGAATTAATGGCAAAAGCTCGTAAGTTAGAATCCGACCGTGCGGTTGCTAAGTCCCGTAGTCCTTGGTACACATATGCTGGTAGTCTATTGCAGATTGCTATTGTGTTATTGACTGCAAGTATTTTGGCTGTGAACAACAGAATGTATAATGCAAGTATTGGTGTTGGTGTTGTTGGTGCTCTCTTAATGAGCCAAGCCCTTTGGTTATGGTTGCCTATAACATTATAAGGAATTAAAAAATGTCAACACAAGAACAAAATATAGATGAACTTTATGCTAAAGTTGGTAAATTAGAAGAAACAGCTACTTCATCAGGTAGTAAAGGTGCGTTGGTTGAAAAAATGACCTTTGCTGGTATTCCTATCATGTTTAGTTGTATTGTTTATTTGATGTCATCATTAAGTAACGCTAACCATGAACTCACTATTCTTCAAAGTAAAATCAATGTGGTGGTAAATGCTGAAAACAAAGCAATACCTCCACAAGGAACTACTATTGAAATGGAAAGAATTAAAGAAGAAGCTGCTCTTGCACGAGCTGCCATGACTTTAGAAAGAACTAAAGATATGATGGCCATGAAAGAAGAAGCTTCATTAAGCCGTGCTAAAGTTGCTTCTGATTCAGCTGCAGCTAGAGCAGAATTAGATAAACGTATTGCTATCCTTGAATGGCGTATGAACAAAGCAGGTAAATAAAATGACCGAACAAGTTAAAAAAGACGAAGATTGGATGCAGAAGAAATGGCGTCCTGCCATGGGTTGGATGTATATGGTTGTCTGTATGATGGACATGGTTATATTTCCTGTTGTATGGAGTTTGGCACAAGTATTCACTAAACAACCAATCACACAATGGAACCCATTGACATTACAAGGTGCAGGACTATTTCATCTTGCTATGGGTGCCGTATTAGGTATTGCCGCTTTTGGTAGAACACAAGAAAAAATTGCAGGAACAGCTACAAATGCAACACCGCCATCCATTCCATCAAGCCTGCCTTCAGCACCTAGCTTTTCGGCACCAACACTATCAGTACCGACCCCAGCACCAGCAGGCATCACAATGGTCAATGGAAAAACTGCTCCACCACCCCAAGACTTCCCTCCCCTCTAAGGACTAATATATGAAAAAGATTTTAATTGCCTCTATGTTAGCTGTATTTGCGTTAGCATCCTATGCTGAAGCAGAAAAGAAAAAAGTTTGCCATAAAGAAATGGTGAAGGGTAAAGAAGTTGAGAAGTGTAAAGAAATTAAAGTTCATAAAAAACTTGAAGGTACCAATGTGCCAGAGAAGAAAAAATAATGGCTTCTGCTGAGCAAGATTGCATAGAAATCAAAGTTGATGTGGGCATATTAAAGAATCAGGTTGCCATGCTGACCCAACTTTGTAATAAAATGGATGCCGTCATAGATAGATTGATGGAAAACCAAAATAAAATGTCTGATGACATCTATGATGACATGGAAAAGAAAAAACAAGATACGGTGGCCGATATCAAAGAACTTCACTCACGAATCACAACGGTTGACAGAAACCTATCCGATAAGATAGAATTGACCGAGCGCCGAATTATGGATGAAATCAAGTCTTTGCGTACCGATATCGCAGAGCATAATCAGAAAGAAGATAGTGAATTGAAAAAGATTTTAGAATGGAAATGGGCAGCTGCAGGTGGTATAGTTGTTCTTGCCTGGTTATTATCTCATGTTAACATATTAGCATCATTAGGTAAAGTTTTCGGATAGTAGTTGTTTTTTTGTGATGGTTGTGTTACAATGTGTATATTATGAGTTTAGTTATCGACCAAAAGTATGTGGGTATGATTTCCCACCGTCTCCGCAATTTCAAGCGTAAGCAGGATTATGTTTGGAATTTCTCCTGCCCATTGTGTGGCGATTCAAAAAAGAATGTTTTAAAAGCAAGAGGTTATGTCTATAAAAAAGGCAATAACCTTTTCTATTCCTGTAAAAACTGTGGCATCGGCACAAGTGTCGGTAAATTATTGGAGCAAATAGATGGTAGTCTATACAAAGAATACATATTGGAAAGATACAAGGCTGGTGAGTCCGGTACATCCAATTATACGAAGCCAACATTCAACGTCCCCTCGCCGAGATTTGATAAACTTGACAAACAAAAACAGTTCGAACACGCCGAGTTCTGTTCTGACCTACCAAGTGGACATTTTTGCTTAGACTATTTGAACAACAGGCAGATACCTAAAGAGTTCTACAAGCAATTACTGTTTACATCACACTACAAACAATTCATTGATGCTCTTGTGCCTAATCATGGCAAGAAACTGGTTGATGATGCTCGAGTTATTATACCGTTTTATGATGTGTATAATAACTTAATTGCTGTGTCTGGTCGTGCATTAGAAACTAGTGATAAAACTCTTAGATATATAACTATCCGAACTACTGATAGTGAAGATAAGTTGGTCTTTGGTATGGATAGAGTTAGTTTACATGAACCTGTCCGTATTGTAGAAGGGCCAATTGACAGTCTATTCGTAAAGAATTGTGTGGCATCAGGCGATTCAAGCCTAACAACAGTTGCAGAAAATATTTCAGCAGGTAAGAAAGTTTTAATATTTGATAATGAACCACGCAATAAAGAAATTGTGAAATTGATGCAAGATGCCATCAAATCCAATCACCAGATAGTGATTTGGCCTAATACAATTGAGGCTAAAGATATCAATGAGATGGTTGTAAGTGGCATATCGCCAGATGAGATTGAAGCTATTATAAGTAGTAACACCTTCTCAGGTTTGGAAGCGCAGGCGAAATTCGTTTTTTGGAAGAAAGTATAGAGCATGATTGATTTATATCTCACCCAGCAATTCAGTAAATAATTTATAATAATAAGATTGGAGTAATAATGCAAGATATTATGCATGGCATTAAGGTTGACTATTCCCGTGATAGTTTGTTTGATGAGTTAGGTATTAAAAGATTAAAAGAGTCCTATATGAAAGAGGACGAAACAAGTCCACAGGAGAGATTTGCATATGTATCAAAAGCATTCGGTACTAACGAGGTTCATGCACAGCGATTGTATGAGTATTCTAGTAAACATTGGCTTTCTTATTCTACTCCCATTCTTAGTTTTGGGCGTTCTAAGCGTGGCCTTCCTATATCATGTTTCTTACCTTATTTGCATGATTCAGCAGAAGGTCTTGTCGATTGTTTATCGGAAGTAAATTGGTTGTCAATGTTGGGAGGTGGTGTTGGCATTGGTCTAGGCATTCGTAGTGCTGATGACAAGTCAACAGGTGTAATGCCACACTTGCGTACCTATGACGCCTCATCACTAGCCTATCGTCAAGGCAGAACACGCAGAGGTTCATATGCAGCCTACCTTGATATCAGCCATCCTGATGTATTAATGTTCCTTGAGATTCGTAAACCAACAGGCGACCAGAATATGCGTTGCCTTAACTTACACCATGGTATCAATATCACCGATGACTTTATGAAGTTGGTTGAAGCATCTATGCTTGACCCTCATGCAGATGATACATGGGAATTAAAAGACCCAGCATCTGGTATTGTCCGTGATACCATTCCTGCTCGTGAATTATGGCAGAAGATTTTAGAAATGCGTATGCTTACTGGTGAACCATACATTCACTTTATTGATACTAGTAACCGTGCCATGCCACAATTTCAGAAAGATTTAGGTCTTTCTATTAAACAATCCAATCTCTGCTCAGAGATTATTCTACCAACCGATAAGGACAGAACCGCAGTATGTTGCTTATCATCAGTTAATTTGGAGTATTATGATGAATGGAGTAAAGATGCCCTCTTTCTTAAAGATATTGCTGAAATGCTTGATAATGTCCTTCAGTATTTCATTGATAATGCTCCTTCTGCTGTTCATCGTGCAAAGTATAGTGCCGAAAGAGAGCGCTCTATTGGTGTTGGTGCTCTTGGGTTCCATGCTTATTTGCAGCTCAATGGCATTGCTTTCGAAGGTGTCATGGCTAAAGTAGCCAACAACAGAATGTTCAAACATATCAGAGGTAAATTAAATGAAGCCAACTTACAATTGGGTAGTGAGAGGGGCTCTCCTAGTGACTGTGCCGGCACCGGCCTACGCTTCGCTCACGTTATGGCTGTGGCCCCAAATGCTTCCAGTTCTATTCTTATGGGTAACACCAGTCCTTCTATTGAGCCATATCGTGCTAATGCTTACAGACAAGATACCTTATCAGGATCTTATCTAAACAAGAATAAATTCCTTGATGCTATTTTAAGAGCAAAAGGTCTTACAGAAGAACAAATGCAAGATACATGGTCATCTATTATTGCTAATGATGGTTCATGCCAACATTTATCTATTTTAGATGATATACAGAAAGATGTGTTTAAAACTGGAATGGAAATTGACCAACGCTGGGTTATTGAACACGCATCCGATAGACAGGTGTATATTGACCAAGCACAATCATTAAATCTATTCTTTAGGCCTGATGTGCATATCAAATACCTACACGCCTGCCATTTCTTGGCATGGAAAAAAGGATTGAAAACACTATACTATTGCCGTTCAGAGAAATTGGCTAAGGCTGATAAGGTCTCTAAGCGTATTGAAAGAGAAGTTATCAAAGAGTTAGATATGTCCGCAATCGCACAAGGTAACGAGTGCTTGGCTTGTGAAGGTTAAATGGCATATTCAGATAAAGTATTAAACCATTACGAAAATCCACGCAACGTTGGTAAAATGGATTCTACTGATGAAAATGTTGGCACAGGTATGGTGGGGGCACCTGCTTGTGGCGATGTAATGAAACTCCAAATTAAAGTCAAAGATGGAATTATTACAGATGCAAAATTCAAAACATATGGGTGTGGGTCGGCGATTGCGAGTAGTTCGCTCGTCACAGAATGGGTCAAGGGTAAAACGCTGGAGCAAGCTGGATCAATTAAGAATGCTGAAATTGCAGAGGAGCTCAGTCTCCCGCCGGTTAAAATCCATTGTAGTATCCTTGCGGAAGATGCTATTAAGGCAGCAATAAAAGATTACGAACTTAAATGTTTATGTAAGGTATAAAATGATTACTGTAACAGATAGTGCTTTCAATAAAATTAGAGATTTAATTGTTGAAGAAAAAGATAACGATAATTTGGCATTAAGAATGTCAGTAAGAGGCGGTGGGTGTTCAGGTTTTCAATATGAATTTACCTTTGATGACAAACAAGAAGAAGATGATTTTGTGATTGAAAAAGATTCCATTAAAGTGTTTGTTGATTCAATGTCAGCACAATATTTAATGGGAGCTACTTTAGATTACAAAGATGAAAAATTCAATTCACAATTTGTCATAACTAATCCTGAGGTTAAATCAACTTGTGGTTGTGGTTCATCGGTAGCATTTTAATGGCACATATTGTTGCAAATTTACCACCAGTAAATTGTTACATTCGCAAAGAGTTTCTCTATGACTTTGAAAAGGGTCATGGAGAATTTGTGCCTTGTTGGTGGATTAGTATCAAATCATTAAGAGGTCAGGCATTTCGTATCGAGGCCTATTTGAATGAATATGGTGCATTATATGATAAATTACCGTTACACGCATTTTGTTGGAAACCCATTGAAGGTGAACCATATTCATTAGATAGTTTGCAATTGTGGGATTGTTTATCATATGATATTACAGTCATAAAGAAAGCTCAATTGCAATCTATGAAGTGTCAGATTAAAATGAAAAATGGTGATTGGGCATTTGGTGAATATATGTTTACAGTTGATTCGGCACATCCTGATTTCAATATCATAGACACGGGATTTAGTGAAGATGTGACCGACCACAAATCATATAACTTTGTTAAACTAGACAACGGTCAGTTTGCCGCACAGCCAAACAATCGTATGTTAGTATTGGAGCCGAGTAGTAATCCAAAAGAATTAAAAGTGCCTGATTTTAAAGTTGCAACTAAACGATGGTCGGTTGAAACAGAATCAAAATGGGCATTAGGAGATACAGATACATTTATGTATGAAGTAAAATTTGATTAAGTAATGAAACCAACAGTTGCTTTGTTTATGCACCATCCTGAATGTTCTCAGGAATGTTGTAATGCTATTATAAATGTATTGTCTAGTAATTACAATATAAGGTTGTTCTCAGAAGATGACATACTTAACACTAATTTTTTTAGCGATATTAGCCTTATTATTTTCCCTGGCGGCATCGGCGATTCTAATTCGATGTATAGATTCTTTAGCAGAAGAACGGGAAATAGAATAGCAGAGTATATTGAGAATGGTGGTCATTATCTTGGTATTTGTATGGGTGCATATTGGGCAGACCAATGGTACCTTGATATCATAGATGATGTTAGAGCTGTTCAATATATAAAGAGACCTAATGCAGATATTCGTAGGTCATATGGTACAGTTGCACCCGTAGTATGGAATGGCACACCAATGAATATGTATTTTTATGATGGCTGTGCATTGATAGGTGATGAGAGTAAATTCAAAACGATTGCTCGATATGCAAACGGTGACCCAATGGCCATAATCAAAGGCCGTGTTGGTCTAATCGGTTGTCATCCTGAGAGTAGTGAATTTTGGTATCAGAAACCTTGGCAGTATATCAATGAGCATTGGCACAATGGTAAACACCATAAATTATTATTGGAATTTGTAAATGAATTGATGGAGAAATAGAATGATAGTAGCAGGATGGATAGTAGTGGGGTTCTTCTCAGCAATAGGTTGGTGGAGTGCCAATCATTATGTGATTGAACCTTATTTCCCAGAACCAATTAAAAAAGAAAGAAAAGTAGAAACTAAAAATGACTAAAAAATCAGAATCAAAATTAACAGATACACGCAACAGTTTTAAACCCTTTAACTATCCATGGGCATACGATGCTTGGCTTAAACACGAACAATCTCATTGGCTGCATACGGAAGTTCCTATGCTTGAAGATGTCAAAGATTGGAAAAAGAAACTCACCGCTGAAGAAAAACAATTTCTCACACACATTTTTAGATTCTTCACACAAGGAGATATTGACGTTGCTGGCGGTTATGTTCGCAATTATCTACCTTATTTCCCGCAACCTGAAGTAAGAATGATGCTCATGGGCTTTGCTGCTCGTGAAGCATTACATATTGCTGCTTACTCACACCTGATTGAAACATTAGGTTTGCCTGATACAACCTATAATGATTTTATGGAATATCAGGAGATGAAAGACAAACACGATTATGTGCTTGACATTTCAGATAAGAATGGCACCAAAGAAAATACAGCACGACATATTGCCGTGTTTAGTGCCTTTACAGAAGGTATGCAGTTGTTCAGCTCATTCATTATGTTACTTAATTTCCCTCGCATGGGTAAAATGAAAGGCATGGGTCAGATTGTTACATGGTCTATTGTTGATGAAACCATGCACGCTGAATCAATGATGAAGTTGTTTAAGACCTACATCCACGAGAATACAGAAATTTGGAATGATGAATTGAAATCGTCCATCTATGCAATTGCAGAAAAGATGGTTGAACTTGAAGATAAGTTTATTGACCTTGCCTTTGGTGTAACAGAGATGGAAGGCCTGAGTGCTGAAGAAGTTAAAAAGTATATCCGATATATAGCTGACCGCAGACTGATTGGCCTTGGCATGAAAGGCATTTTTAAAGTAAAACGCAACCCTCTGCCATGGGTTGAAGAAATGATTAACGCACCTACTCACACAAACTTCTTTGAGAACCGTGCTACTGATTACGCTAAAGGCGCATTGAGTGGTTCTTGGGACGATGTATGGGGCAGAGCCGCCTAATGTTAATTCTCTACACATTGGTAATGACACACATTACCATTCTTTGTGTTACAATGTATTTACATCGTAGCCAAGCACACCGAGCAGTAACATTTAATCCTGTAATAGAAAACATCATGCGATTTTGGCTATGGCTTACAACAGGCATGGTCACAAAGCAATGGGTTGCTATACACCGCAAGCACCATCAAATGACCGACCAACATGGTGACCCACATTCACCAAAAGTATTTGGTATTTGGCGTGTATTATTTGGTGGTGCAGTTCTATATCATAAAGCATCAAAAGATAAATTGATGGTTGAAACATATGGCAAAGGAACGCCTGACGATTGGGTTGAGAAGAATATATACAGTAAACATTCTCGTCTAGGTATTACTTTGTTATTACTAATAAATTTACTTTGTTTTTCTTGGTGGGGTTTACTCACATGGGGAATTCAAATGATTTGGATCCCATTGTGGGCCGCAGGTGTGGTCAATGGTATTGGCCATTATTGGGGTTATCGTAACACAGAAACGAATGATACATCCAAAAACATTGTACCAATAGGTTTGATTATTGGTGGTGAAGAACTACATAACAACCATCACAATAAACCAGCAAGTGCAAAACTATCTGAAAAATGGTTTGAATTGGACATTGGATGGTTTTGGATTAAAACACTAAGTTATTTGAAGTTAGCAAAAATCAACAGAGAATAAAATGAGAAAAATATTATTATCGTTAGTCTTAGCACTAACAACATTAAACTCTTATGCATGGACACAAAGACCTAACGCAGCTCAGGCTCAATGTATTGTTCATGCACCATATGGTTTCCCTGCAACAAACCCAACACTATATCCTATCTGCCGTGAAGGATATTTTGTTGGTTATGATTCTGCAGCCAAACTACCAAAGTATGTAACATACACACTTACACCACCAAATGCTTTAGGCTGCTGGCCTAGAACAAATGCTTTTGTGAAAGATGAAACTACACCTAATGGCCCACGACCTGACGATTATGCAGGCACAGGATTTGATAAAGGCCATATGTCACCAGATGGTGATTTATCATGGTCACAACAGGTTGAATATGAATCTTTCTTAATGACAAACATGGCACCTCAAGCAGGTAGTTTAAATCGTGGCATTTGGAAGTTATTAGAAACAAATGTCCGTGGTTGGGCTGTTCAACTCAATCAAGTATATACAATATATGTTGGTGGTGTGTATAATGATACCAACAAAAAGATTGGTCAAGGTGTTGTAGTACCACATGGTTACTACAAGATTGTAATCAATCAAAGTACCAATGAAGTTGCAGGTTGGATGTTCCCACATACCGAACCATACCCTAATCTAGGCAATGACCTCACAAAGTTCCGTGTAGGCGTTGCTACAATCGAAGGCACAGCGGCAGTCAAGTTTGCATTTCCACCTAACGCAAAAGAAATACCAGTTGGTGCAGAATGGCCTATTGACTACGGTGCTTTAACAAAGGCCAAGCGTGCAAAATGTGGCGCTAATGCTCAAGAATGAAAATTATAAAACACCATTGCTCTGATTGTGATTCTAGTTTTAAAATCGAATATGATGAGTTAAAATGTGAAGATAATCCTCAATACTGTCCGTTCTGTTCCACATATATAATGGAAGATGAACTGGAACAGGATGATGAGTATTAATGTGGTTTTATTATAATACAGCAGAACAATTCAAAGAAGAAGATATACAAGACCATTTTGGTTTTGTATATCTCATCACACACCTAGGAACAGGCCGTAAATACATTGGCAAGAAGTTCTTTACCAAATCCAAAACAAGACAAATTAAAGGCAAGAAGAAGAAATCTCGTGTTTCTTCCGATTGGATAACCTATTGGGGTTCTAACATCGAATTACAAGAAGAAGTTAAGTTAAACGGGGAGGACAAATACACAAGAGAAATCCTACATTTATGTAAGTCTAGGTCAGCGTGTAGTTATTGGGAAACATTTGAGATATTCAGTCGCCATGCTTTATTATCGGATGCATACTACAACTCATGGGTGACCTGTAAAATTCACAAAGCTCATGTATTAGGAAAATTTAATGGCTCGCAACAAAGCACTAGCAAACAACGACACGATTCAAGTTCGGTCAACAGCGAAAACAACCAATCATCTGAAATTACGGATTGATGACCTTAAAACATTTCAACCATTAACAGAAAACCAACGATTATTTTTTGAAGCATACAAACGAGGCGATTACTTTGTAGCACTACACGGTGTTGCAGGCACAGGTAAAACCTTTTGTGCCTTATACAAAGCACTTGAAGAAGTAATGGATAAATCTAATCCATTCACACAGATTATTATAGTCCGTTCAGCGGTACAAAGCCGTGAGATTGGTCACCTACCTGGTGATGTAAACGAAAAAATGGAAATCTACCAACAACCATACAGGCAGATATGCGAAACGCTATTTGACCGTAAAGATGCTTGGGATAGATTAGAAGAACAACACCACATTCAATTTATTAGCACATCATTCATTCGTGGTATGTCTTTTGATAACGCCATCATCATTGTAGATGAAATGCAGAATCTAACCTATGAAGAAATTGATACTGTTATGACCCGTGTTGGCCATATGTCCAAGATTATTTGGTGTGGTGATTACAGGCAAACCGACCTGAATAAGAAAAAGAATGATATGTCAGGTATTCTTAAATTCTTTGATATTGCCATGCACATGAAGGCATTTACCAAAATTGAATTCACGGTAGATGATATTGTCCGCTCATCATTGGTGAAGGACTATATTCTTGCCAAAATTCAATACGAGGATGCAAACGGGTAATTTCACCATCCAAAATAGTGTGGGCATACTAGTAGAAACACTTAGTTTTTATTGCGTTGCAACATATATAATAGTAGAGGCGCCGATTAGTAGGTGCCTATACTATTTAATATAAGGAATATTACCATGTTTGCATTAGATTCTATGATTGACACAATTCAATCCGCTAAAAAACAATTCGTTACCACTTTTGTTACAGATAAAGAAGTTCAAAAGCCACTCATTGGTTTTGTTGATGCACAAACAGATTTTGTTAAGCAAATCGTAAAAACAAACGAAGTATTGGCAACACAAACTAAAGATGCTTTTACAAAGGCATTGAAGGTATAATCATGTCAAAAGAGTTGGATGCGTTAAGCGGAGTAGAAACTCCAAATCTAACGAACTTTTGGAATTGGGTAAAAACCACATTTACCCCATCATACAAAAGCGAAATTGAAGCCTATCTTGCTGAATCTACCTCTCATGCAGATGTAGAAAGAAGAATCAAAGTGCTTCAAATGCGAGGTATGATATGAGAGTAATATCTTCAATTTGGAATTTTCTCATAGCTTGTGCAGAAGAATTAGAAAAATACCGTAACGGAAAGTATAGTAAAGTTAAATAAGCGAGTTTTGAGGTTTCATACATACCAGTATGGAAAAGAAAACTTATAAACTCACTTCACCGAAAGGTGCCCTTATGTTGGACATAAGGAATAACTATAAATCGTTTCACTTGATTATCCGCAATGGTTGGGCAATTAAGTTCTCAGTTTATGGTGGTGAGAATATTCTATTGATATTTACATCAACCTTTACCGGTCAGACTGTTATTAGGTATTTTGGTAATGAAGATGAGGCTGTAGATTGTATTAACTTTGTTACCGCACATGACCCACAAGAAGAAATAGAAGCATAAGAACCCGCTGAAAGGCGGGTTTTTTATTGCCTCACAATAGCTATTATTATGATACAATGGTTGTAAAGGAGATATATTATGTTGACAGATGAAAAATTACTTGAGGTTTCGGTTAAAGTGGACAAATTTCTATTAGAGATTGCCACGGAGAATGATATGCCTGCATTAGCATTATCAGCCGTTATATTGGCAAGGTTAATGCTAATCAATAATGAAATGCAATCAACCGATGACTTTAAAAAACTAATGGGTGTAGTATCACAGGCACCTATTCTCAAAAATACTACACAGCCATTACATTAATATGCTCGAGTGGTATAAATTCAAAAGATGGTATAATAACCTTTACAAAGGCGAACAATACCTCGTTATTCTATTTGTTTGTGTTATAATTATAGCATCGTTGATGTGGGTTACACATGAACCTAAAGAACGCAAACGAAACTTTCCCATTAAATTAGGAGTGCAATATGACCGCCGATATTAATCAGGTAATGAACCGCCTTAAAAATTTACAAGAGTTTGAAGTGTGTATAGATATACCAGATGAATTTATATTTAATGGCACAATCCCATTTGATATGATTATTGATAGAGACCAATCAGCAAGAGTATTAGTGGTTGCTGAAACACAACATGAGGCCGAGAAAAAGGTCGAACAATTTTTTAAAGTGATTTAATATGACAGAACCAGTTATTCATGGTATATTTCCAACACCAATTACATTTAGCGAAGTTGGTCGTGAATTTACACCAGAAGAATTAGCCATATTCGAAGAAGCAGGCAAAACAATGGTCACAAATAGTGGCAACACAACAAGTGCTGATAATTATTTGTTAGAGAAACCTGGCCTTGAGAATCTTAAAGCAATTGTTCTTGGTACCGTGCAACATTACATGGACAAAGTGATTGTTGCTGACAAAGAAAGAGTTACACCATATATCACACAATCATGGTTAAACTATACTGAAGCAGGACAACACCATCACAAACACGCACACCCTAACAGTTTCCTGTCTGGTGTATTGTATATTGATGCTGATCCAGTTAATGATAAGATTTACTTTTATAATGATGGTTACAAACAGATTAAAATTACACCCAAAGAATGGAATCTATTCAATTCAGAATCTTGGTTCTTCACAGTTAAAACATACCAGATTGTAGTATTTCCATCACATCTATCACACATGGTCGAAGCGAAAGCGGGTAACAACAGAAGGTGTAGTTTAGCTTTCAATACATTTTTGAGAGGTAAAATTGGTCTACAATCAGAGTTGACAGAACTGTTAAACCCATAACAAGAAAGGTGCGGTATGAGCCACGAAGAAGCGAAATTTAAGCATAGTAAACGGTTATTGAAAGATAACAATGCCATTAAGAAGCAAGTAAAGATTGCTAAATCACATGGCATTCCAGTTGAGAATCCGCATATGTTTGCAAAGCATCATGCACTAGATTGTGGGCAACCAAATTGTATTATGTGTGCCTCACCCCGTAAGATTTGGAAAGAAGAAACTATCCAAGAACGCAGAGCAAAACAGAAGGATGAAGAATGACCACCTTTACAACCGAAGATAGAGAATGGGCTTACTGGCATAATTATAATATGCCCAAATATAATAGGCAAACAGAAATAGAATTCTTTTGGCCACTTACAGAGCAAGTATCACTTGACTTGGACTATACTGGTTGTGAACGACCTAAACTCACTATGCCTATTGATAACTCCAATAGTATATCAACGAATGGTCCCACATGGACAACAGCAATTAATCCGCAGTTGACAGTAACAGCAATCAATGCAGTTGGTGAGTTGACCATTGGTGGTATTAATGTAGGCCTTGATAAGAAACCTACATGGTTGCAATCAAAACTATTCAAACTATTGGGGTTCAATTGGAAAGATAGATGATTGAACTAGTTGAAGTTACTAGGCCAGACCAAAAAGGCCTAGTAAAATATATCATTGAGAACCACCACTCTTATGTACCGACCAATGCCTCAGTTGGTCGCCGTATTGATTGGCTCATCAATTACGATGGGCAAACAGTTGGCATGATAGGCATTGGCTCATCGGTCTACCCACCCCCCAAAGATATACTCAATTACCTTGCTGTCAGTAAAAATGACTACAAGGCAATCTTCAACACTATTGCCAACAATTGGCGCTTTTGTATGATACAATCCATAAAGAACGGTGGTAGTCAGATATTGAAACAGTTGCGACAGAAGGCGCCAGATGCATGGAAGGCAAAATATGGTGATGACTTAGGTTACATCATTACTTTTGTTGGTGCAGGTAAGAATGGTGCAGTCTATCTTGCCGATAACTGGTCAAGAATTGGCGAAACCGCTGGTCTACCCAAGCACAAGAGTTCCTCTATGAAGTGGAATACTGGTGAACAATTGAAAGAACTATTTGTTAAGCCTACAGGTGAAAACAAGAAGATTATACTGATAAAGAAACTATGAACGCAAATGAACTAGCTGAGTGGCTTATTGCTTTTACACAAGATGATGTGGATTACGAGGAAAAATGGATTAAAGCTTCTGCCATCATGCTACGCCAGCAACACGACCGATTATGCTTGTTAGAAAATATTGTGATGGATTTAAAAGCAACAGTAATAAAGGCACAAGAATGAAAATGATACCATTTGTTATTCCCATTGAGGCGGCAGACCAAATTACATTGGCCAATCTACAAGAAGCCCGTAGATATATGTTGAATGAATTAAAACAACATAAGAAAGGTGACTACTGGATTCATCCAGAGGACATTGGACACTATGGGGGTTATCTCAAGGCGTTAGATGTTTTAATTCCTTACTATGGTGGTTGAGTATGAGTGATTATAATCCTGATAAATGGTTAGTTGTTAAGATTATTGGAAAAGACACACCGCCAATCTATAAAGTCTTTGCTTGTTGGTATGGTGGTTATCTTGGCTCTGATTCTTGGAAACTTAATTCAGGCATTACCGCTGTGATTGAAAAAGATGATTATTTCTTCTTTTATGGTTCTAGTGGCTCAGTCTATTCTTGTCGCAAGGGAAGTTATGGCGCCAATGGATATGGTCATGGCATTCTTCAGAATATGATAGATAGAATTGAAACAGCAGGCGGAACAGTTGAGGTTCTGCCTGAAGAAACAAATTGGTTGGAGATAGATTATGAGTGATGATACACATTTTTTAGTTGGTAAAACAGATGAAAAGACTATATTGAGGATCGGTGATAGTATTGCCACGACCTTAATAATGAATCAAAAATCCACAGTTGATTTGATTAGGCTTTTAGCTTCCACACTTGATGATGATAAGTGGAAATTTAGTATTAGAATTGATCCAAAAGGTGAATCTAATGAGTGAAGAAAAACTAGACGGCAAGTCAACCATTGAGTTGAACCTTGATAAAGAATTATTGTTTGATTTGATGCTCATGGCACACGAGCGGGACATTACTTTGAATCAATTAATTGAAGAAGCATTAAGATTGTTTATTGAAGAACACGAGAAAAACAAATGAAATGGTTAATATATCTAATGATATTTTGCGTAGCCTATTCTATTGGCTATAACAAAGGCATCAACCATGCCCATGTAACAATAGAGGCACCGAAGTGATTGAAATACTGATTATTATATTTGCCTTTCTTATGGGCTTTATGATTGGTCGTGATAGGGCGCCAATGGTGATAGACGACCAGGTAGATGAAATAGAACGATTAAGCAAGCAAGTGGAGTATTACAAAGACCTATGCAAGTGGCATATTAAAGATAAGGAGAGGCTGAGTAAGCGATGACTACATTTAATTATAATCCAGATGATGATGAACCACCATTCCTGCTGCCTGGTGACATAGATAGGATGCGACAAGAAGCGAAGCAGAAAATGGGAGGTAAACGACCACTCACTATCCAAGAGGAAATTGTTGCCGCCTTGTCGAAACCTTTTGTACCTAACATAGAGAATGACCGATGAAAACCGATGTATCTGGCAAATGGATTGCCGTGAGTGATTATAAGACCATGCAACAACAAGAAACCGAAGCCATCCTGAATATGGGTGAGTGTATCAAGGCACTAGAGCAACAGTTAGCCAATGCTAATGCTCGTATCACCGAATTAGAGCAACAAATCTACGGGTCAAAATGAATCCATTAAGTTTACTCAATACTGCTATTGATACACTATGGTATTGGACATATGGTATTCTTGTGGGTTGGGGCGCCAGTTTTACTATACTTGTAGCACTATTCATAGTAGTATTCATAAAGATAATCCGACTTAACCATCGTATCAATTACCTCAACAACCGATTAGTATCACTTGACCGAGAAGTCAGCCTAACCCTTAATAAGATAAACAAATGAGATTAGTATATTATAGAGGCCCCGAAGAAGTGGCATTCCAATTCTTTTGGGTCGATGAACAGAACCAACGCAAGTCACCGACCTTCTATACCGAAGATGAAGCAAAGCAATGGTTAATTAAGTCAGTAACCACTATCGTAGATGAACCGAAACCGACCATCACCGAGAGTAAACCAGATATAGTTCCTAACAAGGCATACACCGATGCCTATAATGCAGGTAAACTATATGCCGAGTTAGCGTTTGTAGAGCTAAAACAAGATATACTAGAACTGATAGAAGATGCCAAACCATCCAAACTACCAGATGTCCTAAAGAGAATTAAAGAATTGCTGAAGTGATACTAGAACATTCACAAGATCCTGTATCCGCCAAGTGGAATCACACCACCAATAGATGGGATGTAGGGAATAAGAAGAAGTTTAGATGGTGCAACAACAAAAACAAACCAGAATCCGACTGGTTCTATGATATAACCGATGCCCTAACATGGATAATAGACCACGATGAAAGTAAAGAAACTAATCAAAAAACTGTATAAAGCCATAGTATTACATAACCTAAAGAGAGAACGGAAAATCTATAAGAAGATTACCAAGAAATCTCTTAAGCATAAACATACAGAAGCAATACAATGAAACCAATCGCCTATCTAATGGTTGAGAGAAATACCCAAGAAAGATATGTCCAGACTAATACTCCTACAAGAGAGGAGAAGATTAGCCATGAACCATATCCATTATATCACCTAGAAGATGGTGTGAAAGTATATAATAACCGTGAAGAATATCTATCCGAATCCTTTGATAGAACCGCCAGTCATATGGCAGGTGAGTATATTAGCTATGAAGATAGATTATGCACCCATGAAGAGCAAGAAGAATGGCTAAGAAATGTAAGAAAGACAGGATATTAACATGAAAGCAACCGAAGTAAAAACCAAAGAAGATTATATATTATACCTACAATCCGTCATAGATGATAAGGATAAGGTCATAGAGAACCAAATGAACCAGATAAAGAAACTATTAGGACTGTTAGCCAATAACACAAAACCTGCATTATAACATAGGTAATGTTAGAGTGCAATTTCACAGTTAAATGCAAAAAGTAGCAAATGGTGTGAAAAAGTGGTAGAGAATTGGCATAGATAGGATAGTATTAGAATATAACATACCCACCACGCCTATCGTAGAAGCGCAACCTTGGTGGGTTTTTTATTGTGTAGAAAAGTGGTAAAAAGTGTGAAAAAGTGGTAGAGAAGTAGCATAGATAATTCCATGCCGAATGTATATGCTAAGAAACAATGTCCGAATTGCAAAAAGACTCACAGAGGTCGTGGACAGTATTGCTGTATCTCATGTGGAATGACTGGCCGCACAGTATCCGCAGAGACCAGACTGAAATTATCTAAGAAGTCCACAGAGTATAGAAACACACCAGAGGGTATCGCAACAACCAAAACCATTGCGAGAGTTACTGAGAAGCGCCACGATATCAATCAAAAAATCAAAGATGGTCATTATATACTAGAACCAGAGGACTATTATCTGGACATCTGGTCTAGTGAAGATGACGATAATATTAAGTTATAATCATAGCACTACGGTCTGGTGCAATTCTATTCAATTCACTCTCATAAGCATCATATAAACTCTTAGCGGTTTTTGTGAGGCTCCCTTGTTGGTTCTTTCTCTCAATTAATTCTGATTGGGCAAGGTACAGAGCGTTATAGTATTGGTCTGGTGTCAGATTGATATTCATATATTTCCTTTTTTAGTTAACCAGCCATCCTAACATATTGGGCAAAGTTTGTCAAGCCCCCTCGTAAGCCCTTGAAATATAAGGGCTTTTTTACGTGTTGCGTGGATACAACAGGGGGCCTTGACAATTACCGTGGTTTTGATATAATGGCCACATGATGAAAAATATTGATATAAATGCGCTGGGCAATAAAGTGTTGGGTTATGTTATTGCGTTTGGTTACGGTTTTCTCGTGGCCATGATGATTTTTGAAAGGGTGCAATGAATCTCTCTAAACTACAAGCTGACATTCAGTTGAAGCAAGATATACTGTCCTTCATTGAGCAAGGCGGTATGATTAAAGTGGGTAAGACCAAAGCGGTTCGCAAGTGTCAGACCTTCCGTAACAATAAATTTTCAGTCTATAACATGGGTCATCAAAAAGCCTGTGCTCGTGGCTTCATTAAGGAATAATATGATTACTTTAAACCGTGCAGAATTAATTGAGTTGCTATCCTATAAGGGTTTTACGACCGATTATCTAATGACCAAGGACGATGAGACCTTGGAGAATCTTTATATTGAATACATTGTTTTAGCAGAGGATTATGTATGAGCAGAATGAAAGACCTAGCCATTGCGTTGGATGAATACGCTGATTATCTGAAGGCTAACTATAACCAGAGAGGTTATTCAAGGCCTGACCGCCAATTGACCGTTGAGTTTGATATGGGCTCGAAGTTTATTAAGGTTATCATTGGCCATACTGGTGACACCTCCCGTAGTAGCCATTCATTCATTGTGCTTGGTGAATATAAGACCGCAAAGGCTACATTCAAGCATGGCGATATTCTAAAGAGTGCCAGTTGGCGTGCTCCCGCTAAGAATTTTGCAAGGGGCAATATCATGGAAAATGAATACGGAAGTATCAGTTGGACGGGCGCCTAATGGGCTGTGCTAAAAAACAACAGCAGGCCTTGACAATTGCCTTGGTTGTGTTATACTAGCCACATAGATTGAAAAACAAACGAAATTTTTAAAGGAAACAAAATGTCAAATATTACAGTTGCTATGAAGTCTGAAATCGTTGCTAAGCGTGCTGAGTTGAAAACAATGGTCGCTCAGTATAAAGAAGCAGTTGCTGCTGAAAAAGAAGTGCGAGCTGCTGCTAAACAAGCTAAAGCGATGGCTAAGTCAGTTAAAGCGTTTGAGAGTGCTAAGAAAAAAGTGGCTCGTATCGCTAAGTTGGAAGCTAAACTTGCTGCTCTCAAAAACCCACCAGTTGGTACTAAGGCAATTAAGGCAAATAAGAAGCCTTCCAAAGTTACCGTATTGAAGATGGCTGCCTAATATGATTGCCGACATGAGCTTCGTGGTCGCTAGTCTAAGGCTGACCGATGATAAAGTAATCGGTCAAGTCCAAAAAAGCAGAATGTATGGGCGTGACCTGTTATATACTGTCCGCCTCCAGACTCCTGTTAAGTTGAGATGGCGCAGAGAAGCCGTCCGTGAGATGTTATTTTCAGAGGATGAATTAAAGGTTATTAATGCGTAAAAAGAGGTCAGACCGTAACCATGTGCTGTATCAGCTGACAATAGGTGAGCAGACCTATATTGGCCTTACAGTTGCAATTGGTCAAGCCTATTTGAGAAGCGTTAAGGTCAGAGTGCAGAAGCACCTGAGCAGAGCCAAAAAAGAGCAGAAGGATTGGGCAATATGCGAAGCGCTGAGAGGTGATGATAGCATACAGTATGAGGTGCTAGAGGTGGTCAGAGGTCGCAAGGCAGCTCACAGTAGAGAGCGCCAGTTGATAGCAGAGTATCAGCCTTCACTTAATACATTCTGAAGCAGAGGGTGGTGGGGGTCAGCCCGAAACCACAGGAGCCATATAGTAAGGATCCTTACTTTTTTGATTAGTGATAGTAGGATCCTTAGTGTCTGGAACAATGCTTTTTTAGAGAGAGATTTCGTAAAAATCCTGGCCAGCCAGAGAATTCGTGGAAGTCGTTTCTAAAAAATCCGCGGCCAGGAAATTTACCGTGGAAGTCGAGTGGCATTCTAATGATTGCCTCTCTATGGTCTACAATGTGTTACAATGGAATTATCTTTCTTTATCTAAGAATGGATAATTATTCAATTTAAATAAAAGGAAATAAAATGTTTATACAGTTAACCCGTTTTCAGAATACCTTTGGAGATACAGAGCCAGTCTTTGTGAATCCTCGCCAAATTGAGTGTTTCTTTCCCTTTAAAGATGCCTATGGTGGCCGTGAAATTGAGGTCACAAAGGTTCAGTTTAACCAAGGACATCTGATAGTCCAAGAATCTCTTACTACTATTCAGAGTTATATTATATCGGCTATGAGAGGATAACATGGATGAATTTCTACATGAGATTTATGTGTGGTGGCTAATGTTCATTAATATGATTGAAATGTGGTTTAGATAATGGAAGTATTCTCTCAAATTCTTATTAATGCCATTGTGATGTTCTTTATATTTGCATGGACATTTGTAATGGTCATTGTGGGTGTTCTATTGTTTTCAGAGGGTAGATGAAATGAGCTACGAAGATAAATTCAGGATTAAACTGATGCTCTTAGCAATGGTCGGTATGGTTATAGGGTTGATTCTATGAATATTGAGAATATGATAATGGATGAATTTTGGTATGTCCTGATGATACTGTATTTCGGTGTAATGGGATTTGCCTTGGCGTTTTTTGTTGGATTGGTATTGTGAGGAACCTAGGAGCGCGGAGCGCCTCGGAAACCTTGAAGAAATAAGAGTGGTAATTGTAGTATGAATAGTAGAATTGAAGAATTAGCCAAAGAGTGTGGTGCATGGAACCAAGTCTATGGTAATAGAAACTTTATGCTTGACGAGCACTTTGATATAGAAAAGTTTGCTAAGTTGATTGTTAAAGAATGTATGGATGAATGCCTGCGTATGCAATTAGGTAATCAATATACACCAGAAGAAATGTTGTTTCAAACTAAGTATCGTAAGATTATCAAAGAACATTTCGGAGTTGAAGAATGACACAAGATGAAATTATTGAATTGGCTATCCAAGGTCATGCAAGCACAAGAGATGCTATTCGGTGGGCTATGAACCAAGAGCGTGAGGCGTGTGCAAAGTTATTAGAAACAACAGACTTAGGTGGACTAAAAGATAACCCAGCAATGCAGAGTTGGGTTGCAGAAATGTTGTTGGCTTATGTAAAAGTAATCAGAGCAAGGGGACAAGCATGACCACAGTAATTGCGATGGCTATAATTATAGTAATGGAGTTTTTATGAATGGTAGGACTTGGGCTGATGTAATAGTCATTCTATTATTGTTTGTTTTTTTGTATATACATTTGAGGTACTAATGAAGATTGTAATTAATAATTGTCATGGTGGTTTTGGCTTAAGTGATGAAGCCACGGAGTTATACGCTAAGTATAAAGGTCTTGACCTACGAAAAGAGGAAAAGAATACTAATTCGGTTCTGCCGAGTGATTATTATGTTGGTGATGAATGGTTCAATTACCGATATATTGACCGCAACGATGTGGACTTGGTTCGTGTGGTGCAAGAGCTGGGTGAGAAAGCCGATGGGTTTTGTTCTAAACTAAAACTGGTCGATATTCCTACCGATGTTCAATGGACTATTGAAGAATACGATGGCATGGAATGGGTCGCCGAGAAACATAGGACATGGTCTTAAAAGTCGTTTAAAATCAAGAGCTTAGCGCTGTTGTTTTTCTGCAACAGGGGGCTTGTGTTTTCCACTGGTTCGTGTATAATGGTTCCTGTTGAGTTGATAAGGAAACAAAAATGATGAAATTTGAAGGTGTTGCAAAAGTTGGTGATGTAATTCGTGCTTATGATTTTAAGCCAATGTTTGGTCGTTCCGATGCTTATGTTGAAGGAATTGTTGAAAATGCCAATTGCACAGAGCCTGGCTACAAGTGCTACAAAATCACTTGTGTAGCAGATTTTTGGGACGGTAAATTCCGTAAGGGTGTTCGCTCTAGTCGGATTGCTAAAATTGTTTTTGTTCCAATGGAAGTGTCGTTCATGGAATATGATGCTCGAATTATTAACTTGTCAAAATAAGGATTATTATGTCATACGCTAAATTATCAGTTGAAGAATTACAAGGTTATTTCAGCGATTTCCATAAAGATTATTATGGTTTTCGTCCTCGTGGTTTTGGTACTGTTGAGCAGTGGAATGACCGTGATTGGCTAATTGCTAATATTGAGCAAATTCATGGCGCTATTGATGCCATGAAAGCAACCTTTTCTGGTCGTGAAGAATTACGCCAACAAGGTTGGGTTGTTGAAGAAACCGATCCTGAATTAGCTAAAAGAGCCAAGTGGCTCGCTGATGAAAGAAAGCGGGAGCAAGATGATTTTTTGGCTCAAATGGATGCTGATTGGGCTGAACAAATGGAGAAAGCAGATATTAATGATTGATTTTTTAAAGTGGATTGCCACACTAATCACTTTAGCAGGCGCCCTCGCTACAACGCTGGCGCTTGACCCGTTGAATATCTACCTATTGAATTTAGGTGCCGTATTGTTTTTAATATGGGGTATTCTGATTAAAGAAAAAGCAATGGTCGCTGTTAATGCAGGACTATTGGGAATTTATGTATTTGGTTTAATGTTGAGAGTATAAGTAATGGAACTTTATAAAAGGTTTGTATGGATGATTCAGAAAAGTTCGATGGGTTCTACATTTTACCAGGCGAAGATGATGGTATAAAATTATCTTATTTTGATTTTAAAGATGATTTTATTAAAGGCGAAAAAGTAGGTGGCACCGAAGTTGGTGATATGTACCATGTTATCTTTATGAGGACAGGCGATGACAGCTTGCCGATTTTAGATGACCATTTTGAGGCGATATTTTCGCATCCTGAGACCTATGTGAGGAATCTATTAGGTGCGGATATCTTTGGTTGCTTTGTAAAGAAAACGGAAAACAGTTGGAAGTGGGTTGATAATTACCTCACAAGAACAATGGCTCGTGTTACAATGATGAAAATGTCAAGTTATGCGAAGTCTTTATCGGAAGATTAATTGAAAGGAAAGAAAAATGCCTAATTGGTGTGCTAATAATGTTGAGTTTCATAATGATGATGTTGCCGAAGTTGCAAAACTAGAAGCACACTTAAAATTTTTAGATGAACGAGAAAAAAATGAAACTGCCGAAGCAGGTTTATTTGGTTATTTTGTGCCAAGACCACCAGAATTTGATGAAGGTGAATCTTGGTATGGTTGGAATGTTGCAAATTGGGGAACAAAATGGGAAGCTTCAATTTATTCATGGGAAAAAGTGAATGAAAATTGTATTAAAATTAATTTTGATACAGCATGGGCACCGCCAATAGCGTTTTATGATTTTCTAGCAGGAGAAACCGAGTGGTATGTTACTGCTACCTATTGGGAACCTGGCATGGGATTCGTTGGACGCAATTGTGCAGGTGATGATGAGTGCTATGAGTATTCTAATGCTGAAGATGTTGAAGATATTCCTGAGGAATTGATTGAGGAATACAATTTGCGTGACCAATTCGAAGATGAAGAAGATTGGGACGAAGAAGAAGATGAGGAAACTGATGAAGAATCAGAATCCCGTTTAGCTCAAGAGTTGGAAGAATTGAAAACGGAGTTTGATTTGTTAAATGTGAGTGATGAACCTGCAAAAAATGCGTTTGCTGACGAAAATGGTCGTGAATGGTTGCGTGAATTGTTGCGTGAACGAGTTGTTGGTGTTGTTTTTACAAAAAAAGACGGCACGGAACGTGTTATGCAAGCTACTTTGAGTGAAGAATTCATTCCGCAAGCAGACCGAAGCGAAAATTCGACAAATATTCGCAAAAAATCAGATGAAGCGCTTGCAGTTTGGGATATTGAAGCAGAAGGCTGGCGTAGTTTTCGCTGGGATTCTGTAAAACAAGTGAATTTTACGTTGGGAGAGTAAAAAATGACAAAATATATTGTTGAATCTATTGGAATGTTCCGACAAGTTCATATTGTTGAAGCGGAAAATGAAGAAGCAGCGTTTAAAATTGCGGAAACTGCTGATGACAATTGGCAGGAATTTCTCGGTATGACAAAAATTGATGTAACAGAATTTACCGAAGAACACGCAGATGTTTTCAGGAAAAAAGAGTATTTTTGGGAAGGACTTTCATTTAAAGATGAAAACGGTGAAATAAAATATAAGCATCCTGATGGGTCAGTTGCTTAATATATAATAAAGTGCGTTGGACGATCCGAGTTATCGGAAGCAAACACCATAAGTGGCCAACGCATTTTACTATTGACAATTATTATCGCAGAGTATGGAAGTGGTCTATCCGTCTGGTCTCATAAGCCATGAAATCGTTGGTTCGAATCCAACCTCTGCAACCAATGCTCGGGTCGTCTATCGGTTAGGACATTGCCCTTTCACGGCAAGAAGAGCGGTTCGATTCCGCTTCCGAGTGCCATTTTTGAGAGTTTAATATGACAATTCAGCAAGCATGGGATTTTATGGGTTGCTCAATGTTTGTTTCAGTTGGAATAATTTCAATTGTTGCAACCATTCTAGCAGTAAACAATTTATTCAGTAAGTTTTGGAAACCAATTAATCTATACAGCACAATATATAGATTTGTTGATGTTGAACAGGAGAAAACAAGTGAAGAAAAAGAAGGAAAGAATTCCCAAGGAAAGAAACTACCTAGTCAAACTAGCTCTGTTTCGAAAAGCGGGAACGCACAAGAAAAGTAATAAAGCTTTAAGAAAGAACGAGAAACAGAAGGGGTATTATAATAATACATTTGCCACATTAATCGGTAAATTAGTGTATAATGGTTATTATAATGCCTCTTCAAAAATATAGGAAATCATGGATACAACTTTAGAAAATTTACAAAGCGCCTTGGCTGGCGAATCAATGGCACATATCAAATATCGGTATTTTGCTAAACTTGCTCGTGCGGAAGGTTTTGAAGATATTGCAAAACACTTTGAACACACAGCCGACCAAGAAATTCTCCACGCATGGGGTCATTTAGAATTGCTAGTAGGTAAACCAAGCACTAAGCGTTGCCTTGAATTGGCGATTGAAGGTGAAACATATGAATTTACCACAATGTATCCTAAGTTTGAATTACAAGCTAGAATGGAAGGTCATCAACAATGGTTAAAAGAAATCAAAGATAACATTGATGAATCTAAAGTTCACGCTGAACAATTCCAAGAATTACTTGTTAAAGCTGAAAAGAGATTCTCTGCTTTAAAAAGAGTAGAAGAAAAGCACGCTAACGCTTACAAGAAACAATTGGAGAAACTATAATGGAACATATTTGTATAGTTTGTGGCCATGTCCACGATGAAGTAACTGAAGGTAAATGGGAAACTTTACCAGAGGATTTTGAATGTCCAGAATGTGGATGTGGTAAAGAAGATTACACCGAAATGTAATTATTGTGTGGGTGTGCTGCTGAATGGTTAGGCGATGGATTGCAAATCCGTTTTATGCAGGTTCAACTCCTGTCACCCACTCCAAAATTTAGCTAAATCAATAATAGCCCCCTGTTGTTTTTACGCAACAGGGGGCTTTACTTTTACCATGGATGTGTTATAATGGTTATTCATTAATAAAGAAAGGCATTATCATGGCATATATGAACCAAGAAAAAAAGGCGATTATCGCTTCTAAGCTAAAACCTATTTTGAAAAAATATGGTGTTAAAGGTTCTTTGAAAGTCAATAATCATTCTACCATTGTTTTGAATGTAAAATCTGGTAAAATTGATTTTATCAAAAATTATAATTCTACGGTTTCTAATCAGCCTGGTGGTTTTCGCAACGGTTCAGCTGCTGAGAAATATTTAAATATTAATCCCTATTGGTATCACGAGCATTTTTCTGGTCAACCTAAAGAGTTTTTGACTGAAGCATTGGCCGCTTTAAAAGGTGCGGACTGGTACGATGAATCGGATGCTCAAGTTGATTATTTCAATACAGCTTATTATGTTGATATTAATATCGGCAAGTGGAGTAAACCTTACATTGTGGAGTGATTATGCCTAAGAAAATGTCCTCGGTTCAATATAAAAAAATTCGCAGAGAAGATATAATGGATTTTGTAAATGAATTATATGAATGTCAAAACCATTATATTGAATTAGCTGTTGAAAAATCTGGCTTCAAAGAAGCTAATGAAGTTATTAAATATATTATGGAGAAAAAATGATTATTGATAAAGTTGAGCGACCACTTGTTATTGATTTGACTGGCCCCCAAGGTAATGCCTTTTATTTAATGGGCTTTGCTCAGAAAAATGCGAGAAAATTTGGACTTGATAGTGATGCCATTTTGGCGGAAATGAAATCTGGTAATTATGAAAATCTGGTACAGGTCTTTGATAATTATTTTGGTGAATATGTGATATTGGAAAGATAATGTCTGGTGTATATGTGATGGTGACCCAAGACGGTTACCGTGTTACGGCCTCTGAGCGCTTTATTTACCTCTTTGGTTCTTATAATGATGATAGCATGAACTATAACATTGATTCGCAGGTTTTGAGTGAAATGTTTGGTAATTGTGCTATACTAAATTCGGCAAAAGAAGCACTTGAAGCAGCAAAGTGTATAAGTAAGACGATTAACGAAACAGAAGATGGAATTATGTTTATTGATTCTTACGGTAAATATACATTTGAGGAACTAATGGATGGCAAGGCAAACAAAGAACTCAGCAACAATTGACCGATTACTCGGTAAGACGGCTGAACCAAAATATGAGAATTTAGAATCTCAAAGCGACATAGCAGCCGCCTTAAATTGGTACAATACAAATAAAGATGCTAAGACGGCAGCTAAGTATATTGCCGAGTATGCCAAGAAGAATAAGTTAAAAGGCAAACTGGCGGCTGGCAAAAGTTTTACGACAACGGCATATATTTGCCGTATGATTACTAATGGAACAATTTTTACCGATGAAGTGAAGCGAGATACTCATAATAGAGTTTTGGAGTTGCTTGTCGAGGAATCAACGGAAACAGTCGTGGTTGAGAAAACTGTTCCAGTAGTAACTATACAAGACCGTATTGCGGAAAAAGTCTCCGAGATTGCAGGAGAGTTGGAAGGGTCTATTGATGATTACATACTAAGTGGATTTTCTAAGATACCATCACCTTATGGTCTAATGCACGATAAGGTAAAGGCTATGCACTCGGTAAAGATTATTGAAATCTTTAAACGCCGTAGGGCAGAGTTTGATAATGTGCTTGTTAGTGATGATGAGCAGATTAAAGAAGGTTATTCTAATTTTAGCCGACCAGAGATTAAAAAACTGGTTGCATATTGTGATTTGATTATTACCGATGCTTTGAAGCTTGGTGATGAATCAAAATCTAATCGTAAACCACGAAAGCGTAAATCAAAGACACCAGAGCAATTGACCGCAAAGGTTCAGTATTGTGCTAAAGATGATACCTACAAATTAGAATCAGAATTACCAAAAGGAATCATTGGTGCAACCTCATTGTGGATATTTAATGTGAAAACACGGAAGTTAGGTGTTTATCATGCTCTTGATTCTGAAGGATTCGGTGTCAAGGGAACAAGTCTTACCAATTTCAGCGAAATGAAATCGGTACAGAAAACGCTACGCAAGCCAGAAGCAATTCTGCCAGATGTGGTGAAAGGTGCAAAAGTATTTTTGCGTAATGCAATGGAAAATATCAAATCAAAAGATGCTAAGTTAAATGGTCGATTGAATAAAGATACGGTGTTGTTAAAGATTATAAGGTAATGATATGACAAAAGATAGACAAGTGATTGTTCTGGCAGTATTAGAAGGCATTTTGCCTGTTGATGCTATTACCGAAAATGAATTGAATGAATTGCATGAGGCAGTATTTGATGCTGTTGTGGCAAAACAAATGTCAAGATTGCCTCATCTAAGTGCAGAAATGCATTAGAATGGAACATGGACAAGATATCTTTCAATGAGTTTACTGAAGCATCAAAGGTAAACATCAAAGCTGAGCCTAAAGTATATCAATACGAAAAAACTCAGTATGTTGTTGTTGATGATGTTTTGGTAGAACCAGATAAATTGTTAAAATATTTGGATAAGTTTCCCGCCTTAGATAAGGAAGATTTTCTTAGAAATGGTAAAGTGATTAGTTATGCGCCAGGTTTACAACAATTAATTTCCGCAAATTATTTACAAGAACTTACTCATTATTTTAATAATCTACTTTACCCAATGATTGGTAAAGAATTTAGAATTGATTGGTATACAAATATATTTTATCCTGATATGAATGTTACAGAAACCGCTCGTTTACCCCATGTTGATACTTTTGACATGGCTATTAACATTTGGTTAACTGATAATCATAAAGATGATGGAACTGCCTTTTACAAAAATGGAGATAAGTATTATGGTGATAGCATCAAATACGATTTTGTAGAAGATAAAGAATCTAAATGGCAACCATTTGATGGAAATACCGATTATGAAAAGTATTTGGTCGTACCATCAAAATATAACACCGCTGTAATTTATAGTGGAAAGTTTTATCATTCGGCATATTATGTACCACAAACAAACAAGGAAAGAAAGTCGCTAGTTGGCGCCCTATTCTTATTATGATATTATTTGACTTTAACCAAGTAGCGATTGCTAACTTGATGGAACAAATTGGTTCTTCAAAGACACCAGTAGATGAATCATTGGTTCGCCATATGATTCTAAACACTATTCGTACCTATGTGAAGAAGTTTAAAGCTTCTCACGGTCCTGAAGTTGTGATTGCTTGCGATAATAAGAAATATTGGCGCCGTGATGTGTTTCCGCATTACAAGGCACACCGCAAGAAAGCACGACAATCTTCTGGTCACGATTGGGGTTCTATCTTTGAAGTCCTGAATAAAATCCGTGATGAGTTGAAAAACCATTCGCCATACAAAGTGATTGATGTTGATACTGCTGAAGCTGATGATGTGATTGCCGTATTGGCAACCCGTTACGCTTCTATTGGTAAGGTTATGATTCTCTCCTCAGATAAAGACTTTGCACAATTGCAAAAGTTTTCTAATGTTGAGCAATATTCGCCTATTTTAAAGAAAGCGATTAAAGAACCTTTACCTTCATTACAGTTGAAACAGTTGATTATTCGTGGTGATAAAGGTGACGGTATTCCTAACATTTTAAGTAAAGATGAAACCTTTATTGAAGGTGCTAGACAAAAGCCTATTACCGAGGCTAAGATTATAAACTGGTTGAACCAAGACCCTAGTGAATTTTGCACAGATGAAATGTTGCGAAACTTTAAGCGTAATGAAATGCTGATTGATTTAACTCAGATTCCAGAAACACTTAAACAAAGCATCATAGATACCTATGAAAGCACTAAAGGTCATACTAGACAAGAGTTTATGAATTATATGATTGCTAATCGTTTGAAAAATTTAATTGAGGTAATAGATGAGTTCTGAAATCCTATATTCGGAGATATTAAAAAAGTTTGATGATGCACCTAACCGTGCTGGCAAGCTTGCGGTATTACAAAAAGAGGGTGACCCTAGATTCAGAGATTTTCTATTCTATGCTTTTCATCCTGATATCAAATTTGATATTCAACCACCAGAATATCGTCCTGCGATTGAACCTGCTGGTTTAAATTTTACTTACCTCGATTCTGAGGTCAATAAACTGTATCGCTTTATTACTGGTCATGCTAAAAAGTCGCCAGACTTGAAACCATATAAACAAACACAATTGTTATTGGTTATTTTAGAATCATTACATAAAGATGAAGCTGAATTGTTGTGTAAGATGTTTAAAAAAGATTTAGCTGTCAAGTATCTAACTCCACGCCTTATTAAAGAAGCTTATCCAGAAATTAATCTTCCGTTGGAATAAATTATGAAAGTAGCGGTAATAACACCCACAATTGGCAATCCTAAACTAAGTGATGCTTTAAAGTCGGTTGATAAACAGACTTATAAAGATTTAACCCACTACATCTTCATTGATGGAAAAGAACATAAACAAAATGTTCATAAACAAATTGAAGGTGCTAGTAAGGTTAAGTTAATTGAATTGGAAGAAAATGTTGGTAAAGGCTGGTACGGACATCGTGTGTTCGCTGCCAGTTCCTTTCTTGTGAACGCTGACATTATTGTGTACCTTGATGAGGATAATTGGTTTGAACCTTGTCATGTTGAAAAATTGGTGAAAAAAATTGAAGAAGGCAATGATTGGGCTTATTCGCTCAGGAAAATTTATGATAAAGATGGAAACTTTCTTTGTGATGATAATTGCGAATCGTTGGGTAAATGGCCTGTTTACTTTAATGATGGCGTGTTTCATATTGATACCTCCTCTTTTGCTGTTAGGCGTGATGTCGCTGTTCGTATCGGTCATGCTTGGTACGGACAATGGGGTGCAGACCGCCAGTTTTTTGGTGCGTTAAAGTCCAATTTTCCAAAGTTTGATTGTACCAATGCACACACCTCTTGCTATCGCCTTGATGGCAATCCAAACTCTGTTACTAAAGAATTCTTTGATAAAGGTAACGAAGAAAATAGCAAAAAATACTTTGGTCAATTTCCATGGAAGAATGGTAGCAAATTACTTACCATTCCAAAAGAAAAAATCGAAGAAGTGGGGCCTGGTATAAAGATTGTGTTATGAAAACGGCATTAGTTACTGGCGCTTCTGGTTATCTTGGAAGTCACCTCTGTAAGTATCTCAGAAAGAATGGTTGGAAAGTAATTGGTCTGGACATAAAACATCCTGAGCACCAATATTGGGACATATTTGAATTCTGTGATGTCCGTGACCGACAAGAGCTTGATGGTGTATTCTTTCACCATAAGATTGATGCGGTGTTTCACTTAGCAGGCAGAATCGAAGTTGGTGAGTCCATGAAAGACCCAACAGAATTTTGGGAAGTCAATGTCGCAGGCACCTGTATGGTTCTAAACTGTATGAAGCATTATGGTGTGGAATACATCATATATTCTTCTACCGCAGGAGTGTATTGGCCAAGTAAACGATTGATTAGTGAAACCGAGGCAGTCCTTAATAATCATGTTTATGGCAGTAGCAAGCACGCTGCCGAAAACGCTATCGAGGACTCTGGTATTAAGCATATCATTTTCCGATACTTTAATTTGGCTGGTGCTGATCCAGATAACGATATTGGTGAAAACCATTCACCAGAAACCCATCTGATTCCTAGAATCCTTCAAAATCTAAATAGTTTTGAATTATACGGTGATGACTATGATACACCAGATGGCTCGTGTATCCGTGATTATGTCCATGTTTCCGATGTTGCTGAGGCACACATTTCAGGAGTTGAATACCTGATGAATGGTGGCGAATCTCAGCTATTAAATTTAGGTACAGGAAAAGGGCATTCCAATTATGAGATTATTAACCTCATTACCGATGAATTAGGATTACCTGTAAAATACAAAGTAAAGGCAAGACGGCAAGGTGACCCCGACCAGTTGGTTGCCGATATTACTCTTGCTCAAAAAGTATTGAATTACCGCCCAAAACATGATATACTATCAATATTGAAAACAGCTTATGAGTGGCATAAAGAGTATGACAAGAAAATTTGACGAATCGGTAATTGATGCCGAGGATATTATCAATCTCGGATTATTAAAAGAACACACCCATATGATTACGGGTGATATTAATGATGAAACGGTTGATAAGGCTATTCGTTGGTTGCTCTATGAAAACATGGATACATCCAACGCTGATAAAATGTTAACCCTCTATATCAATTCAACAGGCGGCAGTCTAACAGATGCCTTTGCCTTGATTGATATTATAAAAAGTTCTAAATTTGTTGTTCGCACTATCGGTATTGGTAATGTGATGAGTTCGGCTTTTCTGATATTCTCCGCAGGCGATAAAGGTCACAGGTATGTTTCTAAAAATACCAGCGGTATGTGTCACCAATTTACCGATTCTATGGATAGCAAATACCATGATATCAAATCTGCCATGAAAGAGAGTGAATCTCTTAATGAAAGAATGATTCGTGTTTTGGTAGAAACCACAGGACTACCACGAGCCAAAGTCAGAACAAAACTTCTAGGCCCCTCCGATGTTTATCTGTCGGCTGAAGAAATGGTTGAATTTGGTGTGGCAGACCATATTTTAGAATAGGTAACAAAATGATTGGCGGCGGTCGGAAATTTGAAAAATCTCAAAAATCCAAATTCAAAAAAAACGAAGATAGGGAAACATTCAAACAGTTTCGCAACAAGCACAACGATAAAGCCCTATATCGTATGCTAAGACGGGAGCAAAAAGATGTCAGTTAAAGATATTGACAAGCGTATTGAGATGCTTGAAAAACAATTAGAACATGGCGCAACAATGAATGTTGCTTTGCAGAATGAAATCAACCGATTGAAATTGCAAGCGTTTGAGGAAGATATCCGAGAACAGGATGAAGGGCAACAATTACTAAAAGGGTAGTGTTGCTTAAAAACAACAGCAGCCCTTGACATCCACTCCAGTTCTGTTATACTGGAGGCTATGAGTGAAATTCTACAAGAAACTACAATCTGGAACGCAGATTTTCCAGTATCAAATCATATCTATTTACTAGATAATAATAGTAATATTATTGCCTACATTAAGCAAGGCGATACTGCTATTAATCAATTAAAATCCCGTATTAAATTGGATAAACGATATCGCAAGTTTATCAAAATTAATCACGAAGGATTATCTAAGTTAATACCAAAAGATGAAGGACATGATTATAGTCCAAAATCTGGTATTCGTATATTTAAAGTAATATCTGGCAATCACGATTATAAAATCGAAGTTAATGGTGCTAAATTATCTTGCACTTGTATCGGTTATGGTTATCGTGGTAAATGTAAACATATTGAAGCTGTAAAATCTAAACTATGATTATCTATGCTAATAATCGCTCTCCTAAAAAATTAAGAGAGCAGAGAAAAAAGAAATTGGCTCGAAAAGCTGAAGAATATAATGAATGGCTTAATAGTATTAATAGTATTAAGACCAATTTTAGCCGTGGTAAAAAAGTTAATATTGATAATGGATTATCTGTATTATCTCCAAAAGTTTATATTCGGGAAACACCATATTATCCGTCTATGGAAACGCACGGAGGCAGTTGCACAAAACCAGTTCATGGCAAAGTCTATACAGGCGACAAAATGCTAGGGATAGGTACTCTCCACAAGTCCAATGCAGTTCCGATATTCAATGCGGAAGACGCTCTGGATCAGGCTAAAATGCGTAGGTAAAAAAGTCAATGGAATCAAGAGCTTACTGGAGTGTTGCGTGGAAACAACAAAACCAAAAAAAGTCGGTAAAGCCCTTGACAATTGCCTTGGTTCGTGTATAATGGACTTTGTTGAGTTGATAAAGGAAGTAAATTATGAAGTTGTTAAGCACTGGTAACCCAAAAGTATTAAAAGGCATTAAACAAGGATATAACACTTATATTCTACATTTAGCGCCCGCTAATTTATCAGGTTATGAAACCTGTCCAAAGCGGACTACTGGTTGCACAGCTGCTTGTCTTAATACTGCTGGTCGTGGCGGTATGTTTAAAAAAGGCGAAAATACAAATACAATTCAACAAGCTAGAATTCGCAAAACACAAATGTTTTTTGAAGAACGAGCAGGTTTTATGGAATGGTTGGTTAAAGATATTGAATTAGCTATCAAGCAATCGCTTCGTTTGCATTTAGTTCCTGTTTTCCGTTTAAACGGCACATCCGACTTATCATGGGAAAAATATGAAGTCATCCGAAATGGGAAATTATATCGCAATATATTTGACGCTTTTCCTAATGTTGTTTTTTATGATTATACTAAGGTGCTTGGCCGTAAAGTGGCGGACATTGCTAATTACTCTCTTACCTTTAGTGCTGCTGATGGTAATGATACGGATGTATTTAAAGCAATAGACCAAGGTTATAATATTGCTGTGGTATTTGGTATTAAAAAGACTTTGCCAATGCCTGATAGTTATCTTGGTTTGCCAGTATTTAATGGTGATGAAAGCGATTTAAGATTTTTGGATCCAAAACAAGTTATCGTTGGCTTGTATGCTAAAGGCAAAGCAAAAAAAGACGAAACTGGTTTTGTTAAGTATCCTTCTATTATGATGAAAGTGGCAGCTTAATGAAATTTACTAGTTATAAAGACCGTGAATTATTTGATACAAGGCACGGCGGTTGTTTTGATAGAGGTTCAGCTGATAGTTATTACCATCGTGGTATTGAGCCACACTATTATGTTGGTGATACCTTGTCAAGTGAAAAAATTACTGCTTTGACAGAATCCGAAATTGGTGAATATATGGCAGGTTATTTTTGGAATGAACAGTTTGGTGATAAGAAAGATTGGAATTAAAATGAAAGTTGTTTATATTGTAAAATCATTTGGTCCCGAAAATGGGTATGTTAATCTTAAAGCGTTTGCTGATTTAGAAGATGCTGAGGCTTATCATGCGGTTGTTGCAAAACAAATTCCTGATGATATTGAAGATGAATTTGTTGAAATCGAAGAATTGATGGTGGATTATGGTTAAATTTTTAATATGTGTAGCGTTGATAATGTTAATAATTTATCTATTAACACCAGTATTAATAATGGCTATGTTTAGTTTTGTATTTTTAAAGGCAATAATTTTATTATGATTAATCTTGAACAGTTTAGAAAATCTGGTGTTTGTGCAATTTACCACCGAGTGCCTATTGAATTTCTTGATGAATTCAGAAGTGAAATGGCAAAACAAGGTAAGTTTTTCAAAATACGATATCGTGGTCCCCGCTTCAATGTGCCGTCCGCTCGTTATCGTAGCTTTATGAGTAAAGCAAGCACTTGTTTAAAACAAGATGCAAAAGCATTTTCAGTTTATAATTATTAAGATTTTGGAGTTTTAATGAGCTTTGATTTTGATGTAGAAAATGTTTACATGGTTGAATTTCAATCTGGTAAAACCATTTATGTAAGTTTTTATGAAGTTGAAGATGTGTTGGAATATTGTGAAGATGAATATCCAAAAGAATTCATCAAAACAATCTATAAAGAAGTTTATTCTAATGATGGAGAAAATGAATAATGGGAACTAGAAGTTTAACCTATGTGTATGATGATTTGGAAAAGCCAATCATTTGTATGTATCGCCAGTTTGACGGCTATCCGTCAGGTCACGGTGTTGAGTTGTCGGAATTCTTAACACAGATGACGGTTGGAAATGGAATCTCTGGTTCGCCAGAGTTGTTTAGTTTTGCAAATGGTATGGGTTGCTTGGCAGCTCAGATGATTGTGCATTTCAAAAAATCACCTGGTGGTTTTTATATTTACGCAATTGAATCTGATATGGATTGCTGGCAAGAGTATGAATACCACATCTATGCAGATAAATTGGTTGTGAAGAATCCTACCGAAGTGATTTTCGAAGGTTCTTATGAAGAATTTATGTCATTTTGTTACGATGAGGTGACTGAATGAGGCAAACATGGGCGATGCCTCTTGACAAGTTCGCCTTTTTGTGTTACAATGGTTGTTCGTTAAATTGATAAATGGAGATTTATATTATGGCAAAAGCTGCTAAAAAAATGAAGTTGAAACCCTTTCAGAAATTATTGACAGTAATGATTTCTGGTAAGCAAGTTAGTAAAGAACAGATTGAAACTTTGCTTGGCAAAGAAATTCAAATGTACCGTATTTCCACATATATGTGGCATATCAAAACTAATGCCAATGGCATTATCAAAGTGGTTAAAGATGGCCGTAAAGTATCAGGCTATCAACTAATCAATGTGGCTGAAGTGAAAGACTACATGAAGCGTGTTGGTGTGTTAGATGCAGGTTTTGTTCCTGTATCAACATTGGCTGACTTGAAGGCACCAGAAGTTGCAGTTGCCAAGAAAGTTAAAGCTACACCAGTCGCAGAAGAAATGTCTGTAACTGAAATTACCGAGTAATAGTTTTTGCTAATGGGAGAATAGCGGGACTTCATGCGAGCTTGTAAGTCGGAGATGCCGAGTATCTATGGTACTGTAAAAATGGATCGTCCGCATTTAAAGTGCTCATACAGGAGAAGTCCGCTCATTCTTAAACAACAGCATTATGCTCGCTGTGAAGCGCCAGTTGTGTCCCTTAGCATCTTTTTAAATTACAGAAAGGTTATATGAGCATATTGGATTTAAAGGCAAGACCTGTAATCGAATTTGATGCTAGTAATCCTCAACACCGTAAATATTTTGCTGCTTTCATAAAGAGAAAATCTTGGGGTTATATTCCTATCAGATTTGCGGTTCGTGGCTCTCGTACCGATTTGGTTACACAAATTGAAAGAGATTTGGTTGACTATTATGTATATAAAGAATTTAAAGTAAAGAACACATACAGATGAATAATAAACAAAAAGAAGTTTTATCAATTGCTCAAGAAGAATGTGGTGAAGTCATTGTAGCAATTAGTAAAATCTTCCGTTTTGGTTTTGATTCTCGTTGGCCTGAAGGTGGTGTCGATAATCGAGCCAGACTTACGGAAGAATTGGGTGATTTGATGGCGATGATTAAATTAATGAGTGAACACGGCATTATTGATATTGAAGAAATGTCCAAAGCGGGTGAACGAAAGATAACCAAACTAAAAACTTGGTCGAAATTATATGATTAATACATGGGCATTGGTTTTATGGATTGGTGTTACAAGTAATAATACCATCCATGAGCAATTTACAAGCAAAGAAAAATGTTTAGAATCTCAAAGAACAATGGCAAACGCATTAGCTTCGGTAAGTTCAAAAGTAAATGCCGTTTGTCGACCTATACAGCGTTAATGTTGTTGGCATTTAATGCTAACGCTGTAACTGGTGTCGGTGAGTACCGATTTGGTCCCGATACTGCTGAGAATTTTGCTTGTGAAGTTGCGGAAATTAAAGCAAAAGAAGATGCTTTGATTAAGTCCAATGGTGAATACTTGGACTCAGCTATAGAAGAAATTTGTTTAAGTGAAGAATGTAGGTTTAACAGACAGACATACAGTAAGATTGAAGGCAACATTAAATCAATTACTGATATTAGAAAATCTGTTAAAGTAGAGCAAGGATACAAAACTTGTATTGTTACCATTTCTGCTAATGTAGAAAGATTTAGGAATACAATTGAGTTTGTAGTTGATGGTAAGTATGATTTGAAACACGGAGAAATTGTTGAATTTGTTGGCAGTTCTAACCAAGAAGGCAATCTATTCGTATTCAATTATTATGATGGTAAGTATGTGAGAATCATACAACATAGAATTGCCACAAAATGGCAAAAATATATGTTACCATCCAAGCCATCAGTATTAAAAGCACAAGTGCCTGAAGGCCAAGTGCAGAGTAAAGAGTTGTTGTTGTTTTTATTTGTGACCAACGATGTGTCTATGAAAAGTAGTTATACCGATAACGAATTGAAATCGGTTATTGCTCAGATACCAGCGAATTCTCGCAAGGTTATCACAAGACATATTAATATTATGAGGTAGTTTATGAAAAAGAAGTTATTAGTAGCACTAGTCCCACTAATTCTATTGTCGGCTTGCGGTAGCGTACCAAAGCAAGGTGACTCTGCCAGTTTATTTGGCAAAGGCGCTAAGTCTGGTGATACTGTGGCTTTTCCTGAATGGTATTATGCAAAGCCAGATGATAGCGCTCTCTACTCGGTATCATCCGAGTATTCCAAAGATTTACAATTTGCAGTTGATAAATCCATGCTATCAGCAAAGCGTGAATTAGCAGGCAAGTATTCATCATATGTTTCTGCTATGATGAAAGACTTTACCGCAGAAGTTGGTAATTCAGATGACATTAGCCGTGATATCGAAAGAACAACCAAACTGTTAATTGCACAAGTGAATTTAATTGGCATTAGGCGTGTCCATTTTGAAGTTCGCCATGAAGGCGCAGGCTATCGCTCATTCGTCCAGTTACGATATTCATTAGATGATTCTAACCGATTGTTGGTTGAGAAGATTCGTGCTGATAGAAAACTAGATTTAGCCTTGCGTAAGTCGGCAGCGTTCCGTGAATTAGAAGATTCAGTTGATAAAGCTAATGGTGTGCCAAAAGCCGAATCTAAACCAGTTGAACCTGCTACTACTGATTTGACTGCTAAACCAGTTTCGATGAAAGCAACAATTAGTGATTCCAATTCTGCTATCACTAAAGGTATTGATGAAACACCTGTGAAAGTTAATTAATGAATTTAGACCAGAAGTATCTAGCGCTTGACCTAGAGTTAAATAATGCTCAAGATGGTTCAACACCAAACCCAAAGATTATTCAAGTTGGTGTTGCCATCGGTTCTGCTAGAGAAAACCCTAAAGAATGGATTACTAAGAAGTGGTATGTTAAGATTAACGACCCAATTTACCCATTCATTACGGATTTAACTGGTATCACTACACAAGATATTCAACAATTTGGTATGACACACTATGACATTGGCCAAGAGTTGAGTAGATTAATTAAAGAGCATGATGTATTCGTAAATCCTGTAACTTGGGGTGGAGGAGATTCTACCGAGTTGAAGGATGAATTCGATAAGCATGGTATTGAGTTTAGACATTTTGGTCGCCGATGGATTGATGTAAAGACTTGGTATACACTAAGACTGCTTGCAAATGGCAAAAGACCAGCGGGTGGTTTATCATCAGCAATGGGTGTTTATAAATTACAGTTTGAAGGCGAAGCACACCGAGCTGATGTTGATGCCTACAATACATTAAGGTTGTTTTTTGAAATTTTAAAAAGGCAAAAACAGATGCTGGATACAGTATCACTAGCGAAAGGTTTATGATGAAAAAGTTTTTGAATTACCTCAAATATAGTGGATTAAATGTTACAATTAAGTTTAATCCCTATCACTGGCGATTAGCTGCAAATTATTTTGTAACTAATGAAGCATGGGAACAAGACGCTCTGGTAATAGAGATTCTCCCAATAACTGTAAGACTTTGGATTGATGACGGAGAATGGTAATGATAATGAATTTATTTAATAAGATTTTTGGTAAAAAGAAACAATATGACTTTGCACCTTTAGAACAGGTGATGAGAGAATGGGCTAAAAAGTGAACATATTTTATCTTGACCATGATGCTGTTAAATGTGCGGAATATCACAATGACAAACACGTGGTTAAGATGATTTTAGAATATGCTCAGCTTCTTTCTACTGCTCATCGTGTGCTTGACGGCACTATCTCTGTTCGGCTCTCTAAAACTGGTCGAAAGCAAAATTGGTATCATCTTGGTGATTCTCGTGATAATGTTCTTTATAGTGCTACTCACATTAATCATCCTTCCGCTAAGTGGTGTAGAGATTCTAATGATAATTACCAATGGCTCTACGAATTGTTCTGTGCCACCTGTAATGAATACACCTTCCGCTATGGGAAAACTCATCTAACAGACAAGAAGCTTCGTCATGTATTGGCACAATCACCAAAAAATATTTCACACGACCCATTTGAAGCACCTTGGCGTGCTATGCCAGACGAAGTGAAAATCGGTGATGATTCTCTCGCTTCCTATCGGAACTACTATATAAAGAACAAGTCGCATTTAGCGAATTGGAAAAAACGAAAGGTTCCTGATTGGTATGCCAACATATAATTTTATTGATACCGAAACTGGTGAAGAAATTGAAAAGTTCATGTCATGGTCACAGCGTGAAGAATTCTTAAAAGAAAATCCTAATATCGAAGTGATTATTACCGCACCTGCAATTGTATCATCAAGAGGTGGTACAAATGACCAAAAGGCTGGCGATGGATGGAGAGAAGTGTTATCTAAGGTAGCAGAGAAACATCCTGGCTCGGTTGTTGGTGAACGATATGGTAAAAAATCTATCAAAGAAGCAAGAAGTTCTCAGGTGGTTAAAAAACACGTTGACAGGATTACAAAAAGATTGCAGAACAAACGATGATTTTTAACCATGTCAAACTACCAGAATTAGATTTTGAATTAGAAGCAAAGACTACTGAAAAAGGTAGAGTATATTACACACCTTCAGGTAAAGCTTATCCATCGGTAACAACCGTATTAGGTTCTTTATCTAAAGCAGGTATTGATGCATGGCGAAAAAAGATTGGTGAAGAAGAAGCCAATAAAATCTCTGGTCGTGCTAGTCGTAGAGGTGAGGCATTACATTTAGCTTGTGAAAAATACTTGTTGAACGAAATGGACTTTAAGATGAAACGAAAATTGATGCCAAACATCAAGGAGTTATTCTTACAGTTACAACCATACCTTGATACTAATATCGGCAACATCTATTCTATTGAGCAACCACTTTATTCAGATAATTTAAAGATTGCTGGTCGAGTTGACTGTATTGCTGAATGGGATAATGAAATTGCGGTGATTGACTTTAAAACTTCCACTAAAGAGAAGCTAGAAGGTTACATTCAAAACTATTTTCAACAATGTACCTGTTATGCAGAAATGTTTGAAGAAATTACAGGCAAACCAATTGACAGAATCGTTGTGGTAATTGCCGTTGAAGATGGGCAATCACAGGTCTTTGTTCGTAGCAAGAAGGCATACTTGCCTCCATTGAAACAAACCATCAGCGATTATTACCTCAAAAATAAGATGGTTGTAGTATAATAGCTTCACTATGCCACTTATTACTGAAACAATCCACGAAGTTATTGATAATCCGCCAACGATTCATAAGTATGATGAGTTTGTGGATGCCAATATGTTTTATGTTGTCTTATTTGCAACATTGGTAATCTATATTCTTAGAAAACCTATGTTGTTTATATTTGGCCTTATTTTCAAGTTATCTCTAGCGAGTGCATTTGTTTATTATTGTTATACACTTACAAAATGAAAATCTATATCTCAAAATACCGTAGTCATTGGGTTTCTCCATATAAAATCTTGGAGAAAATATATTTTTGGCGTGAAATTGATTATGATGAACCTATCATTAAGAAATGGTCTGACCGATTACAGCCTTTTTGTGAAGCGTGGCAAAAGTTTTTAGATACGGTTCATCCTAGAATTCAATATGTTAAGATTGACCAATGGGACACTTGGTCGATGGATCATACCTTAGCATATGTTGTTTTACCAATGTTGAAACAATTAAAAGAAACAAAACACGGTGCACCAATGACCGATGATGAAGATGTTCCTGATAACCTTAAAAGCACAAGTGCAAAACCAAAAGAAGATGAATGGGATACAGATGAGTTCCATTTCCAAAGATGGGATTGGATCCTTGATGAGATGATTTGGGCTTTTGAAAGAAAAACGATTGATGATGATGAATCTGAATTCTTTGACCATTCAGAAAATGAACCTGGTGGTTTTCCTTGGGATAAAGATGGTGCATATGTAAGTAAAACCAAAGTTGATTGGGAAGGTTTGAAAGCACACCAAGCAAGAAAGACAAATGGCTATCGCCTGTTTGGTAAATATTACGAAGCACTTTGGGATTAATTATGGATAAAGATTTAAGGTCATATGTAAAAGTTTATGACAATTGGCTTGATGCTGATAAGTGTAAACAAACCATTGTTGAAATGGAAAATGCTAATTGGCAACAACACACATTTTATAATGCTTCTACTGGAGAATATTCCAGTCGAAGTGGTAATCGTGAGCTAGATATTGCTTATGGGAATATTTCCACTAAACCATATATCATGCAAAGAATTTGGGACTCATATCAAAAATATATTAATGAATTAAATTTTCCTTGGTTCTCAGGATGGCAAGGATTTAGCGAAGTGAGATTCAATAAGTATAGTGAAGATAGATTAATGGCATTACATTGTGACCATATTCATTCATTATTTGAAGGTGAAAAGAAAGGCATTCCTACAATGACCTTTCTAGCTATCCTCAATGATGATTATGAAGGTGGAGAATTTATTATGTGGGGTGATGAAGAAATTAAATTTAAAACTGGTTCAGCAGTAGTTTTTCCATCAGTATTTTTATTTCCACACGGAGTGCAACCAGTAACTAAAGGAACAAGGTATAGTTGCGTATCTTGGGCTTGGTAAGCTTATAAATAGATTATCAGCACAACACACAATCGCTGATACTACACACACAGGAGTATTACAATGTCAATGACACCTTATGAGATACGGCTAGAACTCTTAAAAATGGCCAAAGATATGCTCACCGATGACTACTATGGTCAGCGTGAGATTATATCAAACAGTTGGCAAACCCAAATCGAGAGTGCTCGATTAAAAGGCGAAACACCGCCTACACATCCGGGTTTTCCATTATTCCCAAACGAAAACGAAATTATAAAGAAAGCAGAAGCTCTCAATGGTTTCGTATCTCAAACTCCAGCAGCCGCTGAAGTAAAAACCAAGAAATCATCTTGATTGGGACGGGGAGCCTGCGGCTCTCCGGCAAAAAACACAGGAGAAAACATTGCGAAGTAAAACGATACTAACAAGTATAATATTATCAGCATCAATATTACTGTTTGCAGTTACAGCAACAGAAAATATTAACACTTATCATTTGCCGTTCAACATCAGCTATAATTCGTTATCGAAACCTATTCAAAAACAGGTAGATTGTCTTGCTGAAAATATTTACTATGAAGCTAAAAGTGAACCAAGAGAAGGCCAAGTTGCCGTTGCTCTTGTAACACTAAACAGATTAGCGTCAGGTAATTATGGTGAAGATGTATGTGGTGTAGTTAACCAAAAAACAAATGGCATTTGCCAGTTCAGTTGGGTATGTCAACCATTCTTTGCCACGAAAAGCTTGACAGCGACCAACAATTCGATGTATAATGATATTCGTAATCTAGCAGTATATGTGCTTATGAATTATGACAATATAGGTGATGTAACAAAAGGTGCAACCTACTATCATGCAGACTATGTTAATCCTCAATGGGGATTGCCAAAGACTACACAGATAGGCAGACATATATTCTATAAGAGAAATACAGACATACAAACGATGAAAAAGGAGATAAAACTATGAGTGAATTGCTCAAAGATATTAAGACAATAGTTATTGGTGTATCAACCGTGATTTTATCGGTTATTATTGGTGCCACCTATTATAATGTCAACGACCGAATTCTAATGTCAAAGAACATTGATTCGGCTATCGCAAAAGGATTGGATCCAATTTCGGTTCGTTGTTCATTTGTAACCAATACAGATACAGTATGTGTAGCATACGCAGCTTCAAGTAAAAAATAAACAGAAAGGTATATTATGGCAGTAGTTCAATTGAGTATTAATCAGATTTCGAATCCAGCAGACCAGAAGAAACTTTTGGATTGCTTGCGTGAGTGTTCCGCTTCGATGACTAGGATGGAAGGTGAAAAAGATTACATTAAAGAATCCAGCACCGCCATTGCTAAAGATTTGCAGTTGCCTAAAAAATTGGTTGCAAAACTAATTAAGGTTTACCACAAACAAAACTATGATGAGGAAGTTGCAACACATGAACAATTTGAAGCCCTCTACGAAACAATCGTTAAGTGATGTTTTAAGTTTAGTTGCTTTAACAATATGCACCATCATATTAGTGGCATATATTGTGTATAATTATGGCCATAAAAGTCATGGCATAATGTATGATTGTAGGTTGGCGGAGATATCACCTGATTTTCCGCCTGAAGTTAGAAATGAATGTCGTAAATTGAGGAGTATTAGACAATGAGTAAGTTTACATTTATTTGCCAAGAAGATGCCATGCCATGGGCAGCAGGTATCGAATCTAAAAAGACAGTTGAATTCAACGGTGAAACTCTAAGTGATATCGTTGGAGAATTTGAAATGTTTTTAAAAGGTTGTGGTTTCCATTTCGAAGGACATTTGGAATTGGTAGACGATGATGCCGACTAAAGACGAAATGATGAAGTTCGCTAAAGAGATTGATAAGTTAGTTGCTGAAACTAGCTACAACTATATTGAAGCCATTGTGGAACATTGCAAACGCACAGGACTGGAAATTGAAGTAGCCTCGACCTTGGTCAATGCTAATTTAAAAGCTAGAATTGAAAACGATGCAATGGAACACAATATGTTAAAGAATAAGAGTCCTAGATTGCCTATATGACAGGCTACGAAGCCTTTTCCATTTATCACACACTAAAATTACACTTTACCAGCGACTATGATTATTTCAAGTATAATGGTAAGTGTAATATTAGTCCCAGCACATTTGAGAATCGTAGGGACAAATACCATTTCTACAAGCTCTCACGCAAGTATCCAAACAAAGACGAATATACTCAATTTGTAATTGCCAATTTATTTGCTAATAATAAATGTTGGGCAGGTGATTTGTTACAGGAAGAAGCTGATATTGCCTTCAAAGAAAGGCAGAAAGTTGTCCAATCCATGGCATACATTTTTGAGAATGATTGTAAAGTTATTTTCGAAGATTGTAAAGATCCGAATGATGTATTGTCAAGTAATGGAGAACATCCTAGACTGTTAACGATGGCTCTGCGTAAGGAGATAGCACCAGAATCTCTAATCGTCCTAAACTCGATCCTACAATTCTTGCCAATGTGGGACAGGAAGATTACCGATACTATACGATGGCCTGATTACAGGCAGAGTTTGGTAAAGTATGCCTCTTTTCTTACCTTAGATGTAGTAAAATATAAGTTATTGTTGAGAAAGATTATATTATGAAATTATACTTAGATATGGATGGCGTAATTGCCAACTTTGAAAAGCGATACATTGAATTATTCGGTGAATCGCCAGGTTCATCACGGGATAGAAAACAATTTAGTAATAACTGGACTGTTTTTGTTGAAGGTAAAAACTTTGAAACTCTTAATTGGTGGCCAGGTGGTCCCGAATTAATCACATATGTTCAGAAAAACTTTTCGCATGAAAATGTGGAAATTCTTACATCATCTGGTGGTAACAAATACCATAGTGAAGTAGAAGTTCAAAAGAATGTTTGGATTAAAAAAATGAATCTTTCCGAAAAATGGAAAGTCAATGTAGTAGCAGGTAGGAAATTAAAGGCGGAGTTTGCAACTCCAGATAGTATCTTAATTGATGATACCTTAGATGTTATCGAAGCCTTTAACAAAGCAGGAGGCATAGGTATTCATCACAAGGATGTTGGCAATACTATCATGTTGCTAGATATTCTTTTGGACAAAGCACATAAATAAAGTTATATTATGATACTGTGGACAAGAAGTTATACATTTAATACAAATACATTTTTATACGAGGTAATACAATGAGTTCATTTGCAAATCTAAAGCGCAATCGTAGTTCCATGGACAAACTAACCAAGGCGATTGAAGCTACCCAATCCGGTTCATCAGAATCCGGTTCAAAAGACGATACTCGCTTTTGGCAACCATCAGTAGATAAATCTGGCAACGGCATGGCTGTTGTTCGTTTTCTCCCAGCACCAGCAGTTGATGGTGATGATGCCTTACCGTGGGTTCGCACATTCAGTCACGGATTTCAGGGACCTGGCGGTTGGTTCATTGATAACTGTTTGACTACTTTGAATGATAAGTGTCCAGTCTGCGAACATAACAATGTTCTGTGGAATTCTGGCATCGAAGCAAACAAAGAAATTGCTCGCAAGCAAAAGCGTAAGTTGACATATATTGCCAACATTTTGGTTATTTCAGACCCAAGCAATCCTGAAAACGAAGGTCAAATCAAACTGTATAAGTTTGGTAAAAAGATTTTCGACAAGATTTCTGAAGCGATGAATCCAGAATTCGCTGATGAAACACCAGTTAATCCATTTGATTTGTGGGATGGTGCAAACTTTAAGTTGAAGATTCGTAATGTTGAAGGCTATCGTAACTATGACAAGAGTGAATTTGCCGATGCAAGTCCTCTCTTTGAAGGTGATGATGCCAAATTGGAAGAATTGTGGAAGAAAGAGTTTTCTCTTAAAGAGTTTACTGCCTCATCACAGTTCAAACCATACGAGCAGTTGAAAGGTCGTTTGGACAAAGTTCTAGGTGCACCAGTTGCAGCTAGTAAGGCAGAAACTGCTGATATTAGTCCATTCAAGTCGGAAGAAGCTAAAAGCATTCCTTCTGCAAAGGCGCCTTCATTAGTTGAAGATGATGATTTGGATTACTTCAAGTCATTAGCAGACGCTGAATAAAAGTCCCATGCAAGTGCGCTAGACCCCTGCTTCGGCAGGGGTTTTTACGTGGCTCTTGCCAACAAAGCACCGTTTGTGGAAGTATTATCCTTTGGTGCACCAGCAAGTTGAGTGTTTGTTGAATTATTATTATTGATTGTGGTATTCTTAACAATTATTGGTGCTGAAGGTTTGCTTTGCTGCCTTTGACCAACAGCAACATCATTAGACGCTTGAGAAACGGCTGATCCTGAAGTTGGTGCAGAAGCTTCGGCAGTTAATTTGGTGTCTTTAGTTCCCTTACTAGCATCAACGGCTTCTCCAGTTTTATTGGCAACAATTGGAGCATCTCCTGTGCCAACAAGACCGGTAGGTTGAATATGCCAATCTTCATTTGGTACAGGTCTAGTTAAACCAAATTTCTCTAACCATCCTGTTGAAGCAGTTCTTGTTCCTGCTAATTCATTTAAGAAACCCATTGGACTGCCTGTGCCTTTTGGCCCAGCAGTCGGTGCAATATCAATTGCTAATTCTTTTTCGTGGAAACTTCTGCCAGGTTTAGCAGCTCGAGGCGAACCATACTTAGCGTATAGTTTAGCTTGTTCTTCCGTGCTTCTATAACCAGATGTAACAATTAATTTTTTACCTGTTTTCTCTTTGAAGTCCGCAGCCATAGCGGCTAAGCGTTTTTCAAATTCAGAATTAAATTTCATATCTACACCAGAAGAAACACTAACCACGGAACTCAAAGATGATGGCGCAGCTGCTTGAGCGCTTGGTCCCGAAGGTTTTGGTGTAGGTGCAGTCATTGGCGCTGGCGCTGTTGGTGCAGCTGCAGGCGCTTCAGTTACCATATTTGTCTTTGCACCACTTTCAGTTGTTACTGGTGTTTGTGTTGGTGCAGAACTTGGTGCAGGTTTTGGTTGTTCTTGTTTTTGAACTGGCGCTTGTGGTGCTGGTTCTGGTTGCTTAGGAGCTTCTTTAGTTTCAGTTTCAACCGATACTGCTTTTGGTTGAATACCAACACCTAAGAATTTTTTTACCTTATCAAACTTCTCTACAAATAAATCTCCAAATCCAAAAAACTCAGCAACAGATTTTAGAATTTTTTCAATTGCCCCTAATCCCCAATCATAAAAATCAGAAACCATTTTTTTATCAATTAAACCAAAAGTAAAGAATTCAACTATACCTCCAACTCCTGCCTTAAATGCTTCCCATATGGAACCAGTTTCTTTCCATGTATCAAAAGCGGATGTAAATCCTTCAAATAATGCGGAGAATATAATTAATGGTAATGCAAGGCGCCCAAGAATCTTCATAAAATTCTTAGGGTTAAAAATTGCTTTGAAACCTTTCAAAAGTTTTTCACCAATGGATACAACTTTACCGCCAACTTTTGTTGATTTGAATTTGTCAAACATCTTCTTGCCAACTTTGCCAAATAAACCAGTACCTTCTTCTTTCTTAATTGGTGTTACTTTTTTAGCAGTTCCTTTTTCTTGCTCAACAGATAATTTTCTTTCAGCTTCACCTTCTTTTAAGAAATGAGTATCTGCACCTTTTGCAGCTTTACCACCTCGCATCTTAACCATCTTTTGAAGATTCTGCCTAGCAACATTTAAATCTCTAGCAATAAATGGTAAACTAAGAAAACTTTTAGCAATTATTTTAGCTAAAATAACGGATTCGGATGGAGAAGAACTGACTGTTCTATCTATTGTTGGAGATTTATTTGCCATATTACGCAGCTAAAAGTTTTGCAAATTCGGTATCGTAAACATCAACAATTTGTGGAGTTGGTTCTTTACCGGCTGAACTACTATTGTTTGTAACTGAAGAATTTGTGGTTTGATTACCTGTATCAGCGGCAGATTCCATTCGTTGCTGTTCTGCAATATCAGCCGAGGCTTTATCCAATTCGGAACCACTTGTTGTTGGTTCAGCATTCATTGGAGATGGAGTTGCATTAGCAGCTGAAGCAGATTTTTCATCAGATTCTACTGAACCACCAGAAGAACCACCACCAACGGCCGGTGCAGATGATTGTGGTTCTATTTTCTTTTCTTTTATTACATTTTCAATTTGTTCTTTAATTGTCTTATCTAATTCAGGACTTCCTGTTGTTCCTTCTTTTGCCATTTTTTGTGGATCAGGCAATGGCATATTAAGAAGTTTAGATGCTTGTTCAACAATTAATTTTTCAGCTTCTTTAGCATCTTTAGGTAATTCAAAAGATGGTGAATTATCATTAGCTGATTCATTACCATACTTTTCTTGCAAAGCTTTAGCGTCAGCGGAATATCCACTCATACTGCCAGTTTTTGTATCTCCAGATGGAGTTGGTGATGCAACTGGTGTTGATGAACCAGACTTAACATCAGCTACAGCTGGTGTTGTTGTCTTTTGGGGTTCTTCACTCTTTGGATCATTTTTAAATGGATAGAATGGGCCAAGTGCAATCTCTTTTGGTGCACCAAGTTTTTGTAAAACGTTAGGAATAGGAATAGAGATTTTAGGAATACCAATATTATTGGCAACCCAATCTTTAATTGCTGTAAATGTTTCAGAAATTGATTGTATGATTGGGTTAATAAAACCCTCAACAGCATCAAACATTTTCTTAACACTATCCTCACCAAATAAGCCAAATGTTAAGAAATCTACGATGCCGCCTAGACCTGCAATAATGGCATCTTTAATAGAACCAGTTTCTTTCCACTTATCAAATGCAGCTGTAATGCCTTGAAATAAAGCAGCAAATATCGTTGCAATTACAAATACTCTACCTAAAACTTTTAATAGATTAGCCGGACTAAAAATAGACATAATTCCTGCAAGTAATCCATTTTTAAAGAATCCAAGAATTGTATCTAATATGCCACTTTCTTTTTCTGGTTCTTTCTTTTCACCTTCTTTAGCTACTGGTTTAGGCGCATATTTTTGCCTATCAACCTCTAATTTGGTTTCAGCCTCATCAGCTTTAAGAAAATAACTATCTGCACCAGTTCTTGCTTCAATTTGGTCTTTTTTACTTTTATTTTTATTGTATTCTTTTGCTTCCATCTTAACAAGTTTAACTATGTTTTGACGAAGCACATTCATATCTCTTGCCATCAAATGTAATGACAAGGCATTTTTAGCAATAATTTTTAGGAAAGAATTTAATTCGGAAAAACTACCAGATTCAACTGAACCTGCTGATGAAGGAGAGTTTTCATCTCCTTCTTTATTATCTTTAGACTTATCTCTAAACTTACCACGCATATAGGCAGAGAGTATATCATCTCCACCAAATGCACCCTTAATAAATTGTTTCTTAATATTTTTTGGGTCTAATTTCTTTTCAAGTCCTTTTTTAGCATCAGAGAACCCACCCGTAATTGCTTCACCAAAACCGGCACCTTCCTCAAGACGACTTTTAACACTACCCGAAAAGTCATCACCATGCCCTTCGGACATTTTCTTTTTTAAGGCTTTAGCATCCTTGTAACCAAGTTCTTGTGCTAAAGCTTCGAGGATAGGTTTTTTTGCCATTATCGTTTCGCTTGTTTTTGCAATTTAATTCGTTCTCTTTCTTCTTCAAGGTACTTCATCAATAAACTCAGGTAAATATTTCTTTCCCAAGGTAACATATTCTCAAGCTCAGTCAAACTATACTTGTGGTGTTGCATCAAAGCAAAGTTTGTCTGATAGTAGTTACCTAATGTATCATAACGAAAAATTAGACGAAAAAACTTTGGAGACCCTTAATCGTAATATCTTCTTCATATGCACATTTTGGACATTTGAAGTGGACATCTTTTTTGATTTCAGGCATTGTATCAAAGAATTTTTTAATCTTTTCTAAATCTTTTTGTTGTAGGTTATCTACAAATTCTTCCAATTCTTCTTTGGTAGAATCTTTGGCATAGTAGATTTGGTCTTTATCATAAATGTAATCAATACAATCAACCAAAATTTTAGTCATAACTTCTTCTTCGCTAATCGTATCATATCTTTGAATCATCTCAAAAGTAGGATATTTTAGGCAAATACCAAGATTTTCAGTTAGCTGAACCTTGTTAGTGTGTTCTGGATTGATTGTTGGTTCTACTTCAAGGATATTCAATTTGAAAGAAACTGAGCCATTACATTTAACCTTAACACCTTCTTCGTTATCAACCTCATTGTTACATTTGTATTTTAAATCTACAACTTCTTCTACTGACCTAGCACGCAGGTGCATGAACAAGTATTCCAAATCAAATGTTGGAAGATTGTCAACATCAATCTCATCCAAAATACAATTCTTCAATACCTGACGGATAGTATTAATGGTTTCTTTAGCATCATCTGCCTCAGAAGCCATTAAAAATAATTTTTGTTCCTTCACAAGAAACGGACGATATCTGATAGTTTTACCAGATGATATCAGTTTTACCGTATATGTTGGAATGTCTAACTTTGGTAGCATAATAACCTCGCTTTAATAATTAAAAAATTCTACTAGTAATCGCCCTACCTAATGGCAATGCTGACACAGCAGCACTACCAAATAACGCAGTTGCAGCCGCAGCCAGGTCATAAGACCCCTCGTAAATGGTGCGGTATTTTTGATAAGCAAATTGGACTGATAGACGATGAAACCCATCTTCTGACCAACTTAACTGTTGTGGTGCAATTCCAATTGGAAAAGCATCTATCAATTCGACAGCATGAATCTGTTTAATAAACTCATCATACTGTATAATTTTAATGTTTGTCATGTACCGTGATTGAGCACCTTTTGGAAATCTCATGTTATTTGTATCGCCTGGATGAATTGATTCCATCCAACGGTCAAATAACTTTCTTTCATAGAACTCATTGGTACATAAAAATGTAAGTGCTGTATCAGCGTATTGTGTTTGATATGGTACCTTAAATATGGGACCGTAAATCTTAACATCAGCTGTCTGTAATGTTTTACCAGGCAATTCAGCGTTTTCACATTGTAATGCTAAATATCTGGACAAAGAAGAATTGGATGTCTTTGAATATTCGTCTTGTGTTCCTTGACGACCAAACGCCGAACCAATGGCATCACTCACATCGGTGAATACAGAGTTAGGGAAATTCAAAATCTTATTAATGATTGAATTGCCAACAAAACTATTGATGTATGGTGGAATAGGAAGAATAACCTCAAAGCGAGAAGGCTTTGCAAGTCCGTCCTTTGCTCTTATATTCGATAAAAATAAATTTGGTGAAAATGACATTTAGAATTTTTTCCTAGAATCTGTCCATACTTTGTTTTTCGTTGCGCCGTCAAAATACTCATATGGGATTAAGGCGGCAATATCCCACTCATCGGCAGTAATCTCTAAGAATCTGCTTTTGACTTGTTTGTAAAGGTACTTCTTAATACAAGGAAGACCTTCGTAAATTGTGCTGGCATTTTTAAGAACATTATAAGTTAATCGAAGCTTTGTCGTTTCGTCATACTTATGGTTATTCAAAAAATGACTCAGTTTGTCTAAAAGAATGACACGTTGCTTTGGACTGATATAATGTAAATTCAGTCCTAAAAAACCGTCTTGGTATCGTTCAATTGGTATAACCAATGGGAACCTGTCGTAATATGGCAACATATCTTTCGTTTTTGCGTCATAGAAGTAAAAATACATCCGACCCAATATGGACTTATCTTTTAATTTCTCACGGTCTTTCATCAATGCCGTGCGGTTAGGACTCAAGTCTTTAACCTTTGCTTTTAGCCAATCTCTTGCTTCACTAGTTCTGGATTCATGGCCAGATTTCTCTAGTTCTTCCTTGATTCGCTGGATTAAGTAAGCCATATCGTCTATTTATACTAAAAAAATAAGGCTTAAGATTACCTTGATTTTGATGGCGGAACCTTATAAGTATCGGTGTCCGGTTTTAAGTTAGATACCTAATTCCTTCTCTGTTACCAATAGGAACTTCCAACCATGTTCCTGACAGAAGATATCAGCAGCTCTCCACTTTTCTTGATTGACCGCAAAGGTTGCCATTTCTTGAATCATCCGTCTAGTCTTTTTCTTTTGCGTGGGCATCTTGGTTTGAGCTAATGGTTTGACTTCAATAATGTAGGTCATCACTTTTCCATCCTTCAATTTCATCTTTGCAATAAAGTCTGGAAAGTATTTGTGTTTCTTATTATCTACTGGAGATATGTAAGGGATAGGTAATTCTTCAGACCCCCACCATATTACACTTGGATGTTCATCCAACCATTTCATTACACGCACTTCCCACGTTGACCGATAGACGATATTTGTAGCATCGCCTTTATATTTTTGTGGGTTTTTTGGTTTAAACCATCCTCGATATGACATAAATAGTATCTAGTTAACCCTTTCCGTGGAAAATATATGTCACTTTTCGGTTTCTCCGATATTTCTTTTGATAAAAATGTGGTATCAAAAGTTGGCCCTCTTGGCAAGCTTGTTGGTAGTGAGTTTGAAAAAAACACATATCGCTATCCTTTAGATATTGGTAATGCAGATAAAGGCCATTACCTAATGATTTATATTCGCCAACAGGATAGAAGTTCATTTAAAACTACTCCTTTTGCTGCCGGTAATGCTGGTTTTGCAGCAGCTGCTAACAATTTGCAGAACAAAGCAAAAGCAGAAATTCAAAGTGGTTTGCAAGCTGCACAAAATAAATTAAACACTGCCATTGGCGGTGACCTTCTTAGTAAAGTAAATACTAGCAATCTTGGTGGTACAATTTCAGGATTTCTTGGTGATGCATACAATGGTGTTGTTGGTGGTATAAACAATCTTTTTGGTCAAACAGGTGTTACATTTGGTGGAAGTTCTGCTCTAACAAAATCAGTTATTGATACCTCAATCAAAAACATTACAAATCAAAGCTTTTTAAAAATTACAAGTTTGACAACAGACGCTATTGCTCTGTATATGCCAGACTCTTTATCCTATACTTATTCACAATCCTATGACCAAATGGAATTAGGTAATGAATTAGGTGGTAAAGTATTAGCGGCTGGTAGTTCCGCAAAAGAAGCTTTTCAATCTGGCAAAGGTGCATTACAATCTTTAGGAAAAGCAGGTGCAAGCGCTGGTAAAAGTGCGTATTATGAGGGTGCAGATGTGGTGCGAGCTGGTGTTGGTGGTTTAGTTGGAGAAAATACTGCAAGATTAGGATTTACCGCTGTTACTGGTGCAGTTAGAAATCCAATGCTTGAAATGATTTATAAGTCACCAAATTTTAGAACATTTACATTTGATTTTGTATTTTATCCAAGAGATGAAAAAGAAGCTCTTGAAGTTCAGCGAATAGTAGAGCGTTTGCGTTTTCACCAAGCGCCAGAATTAGTAAAAGGTGCTTCTGGATTTTTAATTCCTCCATCTGAATTTGATATTAAGTTCTACTATGGTGGCACACAAAACCCCAACATTCCTCCAATTTCAACTTGTGTTTTGGAAACAATTAATGTTGACTATGCACCAAACGGATTCTCGGCATATGAAGTGCCTAATGAGTCGCAGCCGTCTTTAGGTCGCACAGGTATGCCAGTAGCCATGAAAGTTAGTTTGTCATTTAAAGAAACCACTTACCTTACAAAATCTGATTTTAGATGGAAAGAAGGCAACTCACAGGCTAAGAATTAATATGGCAAAATACTTTAATTATTTTCCTAAAACATTTTATAGTGCCAACAATAACAATACTGGTTTAGATAGTGTTACCAATATTACTGCTCGGTTTGGTTTTGAAAACTCGTTAAAACAGAATTCATCGGCATTTTACAAATATAACATTCAAGAATCTGATACTCCAGAAATTATTGCTCGTAAATTTTACGATAATTCTGAAAGACATTGGATTGTGTTACTGTTCAATGATATTCTTGATGCACAATATGATTGGCCATTAAATGAAAAAACATTGGTAAATTATGTTGACGCCAAATACACGGCAAATGGTTCAGCAAATACTAAAGTTCAAACTGGATTAGCTTGGGCAATGGATACAAATAATGTTCATGCCTACTATAAAATTGTTACAAGAACATCTTTTGATGGTACACAAACTATTGAAAAATTAAAAGTTGATTCCAACACATATGCTAATGTAACTCAAAGCACAAACACATTTAACTTAAATGATGGCACAACTATTACACAAGTTGTTACAAAAGAAAAAGAATCATATTACCAATATGAAGTTGATTTAAATGATACTAAGCGAGAAATTAAATTGCTTAAACCTGAATTTGTTTCTTCAGTAGAAAAAGAATTTAAAAAAGTGATTAAATAATGGAATTTTCTTTACAGAAATCAACACAGTTTACGATAAATGAACTGGTTATTGTAACTAAATCTGGTGGTATTGATATCACATCAATTTTTGATGAATTGAATATCCATGATTCAATCCTTATGCCAGTTATGAGTGGTAGTGTTTTAGTTACTGATGCCGTTGGTTTGTCAAGTAAATTATCTTTTGATGGTTCTGAAGCCTTACTAATTGACATATCAAAGGATGAAAATTCTGATATTGGTAAATTTAAGAAGGCTTTTAGAATTTATAAGCAATCCAACAGAAAAGAAAATGGTGGTTCTGAAACTTACATTCTTCATTTTGTTGCCGATGAGTTTATGTATTCTGACCAACAAAAAATTAATCAATCTTTTACTGGCACCTATTCCGATATTGTTAAAAAGATTTTAGAAAATTATTTAAAAGTACCACAAAATAATGCTGGTGGTGTTTACGAATTAACTTCAGGTATCCGTAATATCACTATACCAAATTTAAGACCACTTGAAGCAATTGAATGGTGTGCAAAAAGAGCTGTTGATAGTAAACAATCTCCTAATTTTATGTTCTTTCAAAATATGATTGGATATAATTTTGCTTCACTATCTACTTTATTGACACAAGATGAAGTGCTTGATATTAAATATCAAATTAAAAATTTAAGTGATTCTGGTGCAATAAATGAAATTAGTAGTGCTCGTGGTTATGAAGTTATAACTCAGTCTGACAATATTAAAAAAACAAGAGAAGGTGTTAATGCTGGTCAATTTGTTGGTTTTGATCCAATGACCAGAACAGTTGCCAAAAAGAACATTAAATTTAGTGACCACTATAACAGTATGGATCACGGTAATGAAACACCAAATATAACTAACATTAAAAACCGTGATGGTTTAAGTAATCAAGAAGCTTTTGATTCTAAGAAAACGGTTAGTATTTTTAGTGCAGCTAAACAGTTAAGTTCATACATCAAACAAAACGACCCATATTCATTACAGAAACAAGAGAATTATGAAAATTATTTGTTTCAAAGAAAAGCTATTCTTGCTAATTTAATGGAAAAAAGAATTAAGTTTGCAATGCCTGGTAACTTTCAATTGACGTCTGGTTTAAATGTTAATGTTATGTTACCTAATATGGCACAAAAAGAAATGGGTGATGATAATACCGATGATAGTTTAAGTGGTAAATATATTATTATTGCTTCTCGACAAATTATTGGTTTAGAAAAACATGAAACAATTATTGAAGTTGCTACTACATCAACAGAAAAAGAATTTGTTGAAACGAGTGATTCTGCTCAAAACGCTGACATTTTAGATTATTGATATGGCCGAAAACGATAAAGATTTTGCTGGTAAAAACGGATTCACATGGTGGGTCGGTGTTGTAGAAGATAGACAAGACCCACTAAAGATGGGTCGTGTGCGTGTGCGAGCTGTTGGTTGGAATGCTGATAACAAAATGCAATTACCAACAGACCAGTTGCCATGGGCTATGCCTATGTTACCTGTAAATAATACAAACCCGTATGCACCAAAAGAAGGTGATATGGTTATTGGATTCTTTACAGACGGAGAAGCGGCACAAGAGCCAGTTATTATGGGTGTATTTCCTGGTATTGCATTGAAGGCTGCAAACGCACAAGAAGCATTTGCAGACCCAAGAACAGGTGACCAATTAACCTCTGCGCCAGTTAAACCAAATGAAAGTGCAACAGGTTATCCAAGAAGAATAGATGAACCAAGCACATCACGCTTGGCAAGAAATGAAAAGATAGATGATTCAATTGTTTCCTTAAAGAAGGCAAAGAAGGCAGACAAGGTAGAACCAGACCCCTATTATGCGGCAAAATACCCATATAATAATGTCCATGAATCAGAAAGTGGGCACGCTTTGGAGTTCGATGACACGAAGGATGCAGAGAGAGTTCATCTGTATCATCGCTCGGGCTCTTACATCGAATGGGGACCTGCTGGAGACAGAGCGGAACGCATTGAAAAAGATAAGTTCACAGTAGTAATCGGAAACGATTCAATATATGTGAAGGGTGATGTTGCCATCTATGTTAATGGTAATGTTACCGCAGATATTAAAGGTGATGTTAAGGCAATTATTGGTGGTGGCGTGAATATGAATGTTACTGGTGATGTAAATGCTACAACACCAAACTTAAATTTAACTGGTGATTTGAATGTTACGGGTCAAACCACAGTAAGTAAAAATATTTTAGTTGGCCAAGGAATCACAACAGGAACTGGTGGCGGCGGTGGTAATATGACAGTCAACGGTTCCGCTTCGTTTACAGGTGATGTAGTTGCTCAAGGCACAAGTTTACATACACATACTCATTCGGATCCACAAGGTGGAAACACCGGCCCTCCAGTTTAGGCGAATAAATAAGATATGGCAACAATAGACATAGAAAGTGCAAGGTCGTTTAAAGATTTGGATTTAGCGTTTACGATTCATCCAATTCGTAAAGACATTAACACTCACAAAAACGAATACGCAGTAATTAATTCAGTTAAGAATTTAATTCTAACTAATCATTATGAGCGTCCATTTCAACCAGAAATTGGTAGTAATATTCGCCGTCTTTTGTTTGAACAAGTAGATTCTGTTACAGCTGCACAGATTGAGAGAGATATAGTTGAAACTATTAGCAATTTTGAACCACGAGTTAAAGTGTCAAAAGTAATAGCCTCAGCAGCACCAGACGATAATGGATATAAAATACTATTGGAGTTTTTTATCATTAATAACCCAAATCCAATTTCAATCAATTTCTTTTTAGAGCGGATTAGATAATAAAATGGCAGACCGTTTAAGAGTTACCGAACTTGATTTTGATACAATCAAGTCGAATTTAAAGACCTTTTTAAATCAACAAACAGAGTTTACAGACTATGACTTTGAAGGGTCTGGCCTTTCTGTTTTGTTGGATATCTTGGCATACAACACCCACTATAATGCTTATTACCTTAACATGGTTGCAAATGAGTCATTTTTAGATACCGCTTTGTTGCGTGATTCTGCCGTTTCACACGCAAAGACTTTGGGTTACACACCATATTCAACTACTGCACCAACTGCAACTATTGATTTTCAAGTTGCATCTGGTTCAACAACACCAGCAACATTAACTATTCCATCAGGATTTGCTTTCTTATCAAATCAAATTGATAATAAGTCCTACAATTTTGTTGTTTTGGATGACACAACAGTTACCAAATCAAATACAAGTTATTATTTCGATAACCTTGAAATTCGTGAAGGTCAATTAATTACTTATAGCTTTGGATATAATGCAGCTTCAAATCCAAAACAAATTTTTACATTACCTGATGAAGGTATTGATACTAACACAATTAAAGTTGTAGTAACACCACAATCTGCCAATACTGCAACTTCCACTTATAGCAAAGTTACTGATGTTTTGGATGTTTCTAATACATCTGAAGTTTATTTCTTACAAGAAAGTCGCAACGGAAAATATGAAATTTATTTTGGTAACGATGATGTAGGTAAATCTTTGCCTGATGGTGCAACCGTATCTGTAAGATATTTGGTTACCAATGGTACTGCGGCCAATAAAGCAAATAATTTTATTGCAACTGCTACACTAACAGATTCTTTAAGTGTTTCTCAAACAAATTTTACAATTACTCCAATCATTTCTGCTTCTGGTGGTTCAGACCGTGAATCTGTTGATAATATTAAATTCTCAGCACAAGCACAATATGCCACACAGAATCGTTTGGTTACAGTAAAAGATTATGAATCATATATTAAAAATCATTACCCAAGTGTCGATTCAATTTCTGTTTGGGGTGGAGAAGATGAGATTCCTAAAGTTTATGGTAAAGTATATGTAGCTTTAAAACCAAAAGCAAATTATTATATTTCTGAAACAGAGAAAGCTAGAATTGTATCGGAAATTATTAATCCAAAATCTATTATTTCGGTACAAACTGAAATTCGTGATGCCGAATATTTGTATTTGTTGTTGGAAAATGATGTCCAATATGACCCAAGAAAAACAACATCTACTGAAACTGCATTAAAACAATCTATTAAACAAGCAATATTAAATTATAATACCACTTATTTAAATAAATTTGGAACAATATATGTTGCTTCTGATGTTGAGGCTGACATTAATCAAGTAAATCCTAATGCTGTTGTTGGTGTAAGAACAACAACAAGAGTTCAAAAAAGATTTCAACCACAATTAGATAAATCAGTAAGTTATGAAATTAAATTTAATGTTCCTTTGCATCGTGGTACAATTACCAATAAATTAACATCAACACAATTTGCAGTATATGATTTAACAGGAACATTAAGAACGGCGTTGTTTGAAGAAACACCACAATCTTATACAGGCGTTTCGGAAATTCAAATTACAAATCCTGGTTCAAGCTACACAACAACTCCAACAGTAACAATTAATGGTGATGGAACTGGTGCAACTGCTGAAGCTGTAATTGTTAATGGAAGAATTCAAACAATTAATATCACAAATCGTGGTACAGATTATACTCGTGCTACTGTTTCAATTACAGGCGGTAGTGGTTACGGCGCAGAAGCTGTAGCTGTTATTGATGGTAGAACAGGCACACTTAGAACAATTTACTACGATACATTAGCACAAAGACAGATTATTAATTCAAATGCTGGAACAATTGACTACAATAATGGTATTGTTACTATTAATAATATTCGTTTTATAAGAATTGATTCGAATGATGAATTAATTCGCCTATCAATTGAGATTGAAAAAGGTTATCTTCAATCGACAAGAGATACAATTCTTACTATTGATGTGGATGATCCAACTGCCATATCAACAACATTAGAAAAAATTAGCAAATAATGTCCAATCAAAAGACCTCCTTACTGATTAATCGTCAGGTACCGGAGTTTGTTCGGGAAGAATATCCTAATTTTATTGCTTTTTTGGAAGCATATTATGAATTTTTGGAAACAAAACAAACCGGCAAAAATAATGATTTAACATCGCAAGCTAAAGATTTGCGGTATGTTTCTGATGTTGATTCATCTATTGTTCAATTTGAAGATAACTTTTTTAATACTTACGCTTCTTTAGTTCCAAAAACAGTTGCTGTTGATAAAGCTTTATTAATTAAAAATTTATTGCCTTTGTATCTTGCTAAAGGTAATGAAAAATCATTTAAACTTCTATTCAGACTTCTTTTCAATGAAGATGTGGAAGTTATTCAACCCAAATCAAGTGTTCTTAAAGCTTCAGATGGTAAGTGGTTAATTGAAAAAGCCTTTCGTATTTCACAAGATGTTTACAGCACCTATACAGGCAACGGTACAACAACTATATTCAAACTAGCACAAGTTGTTGATTCTACTGAAATTGTTGTTTATGTGGATGATGTTATTCAGACAACTAATTTTAGAATTCGTAAAGAAAGCCGCAAACTTGTATTCAATACTGCACCAAGTAGTAATGCTAAAATAAGAATTCTTTATAATAATTTTAATTATGAACTATTAAACAATAGAAAAGTTGTTGGTACAACATCTAATGCATATGCTATTGTTGAAAGAACTGGCCAAAAAACGGTTAATGGTGTTGGTTCATTTGAATTATATGTAAATACAAAAACTTTGGTTGGTCAATTTGCCGATGGTGAAGTTGGAACATTAACTATTATTGATCCTGATGATTCCACATTAATTTATATTGAAGTTTTAGGATTATCAATTTTAAGAACTATTAATGTTATTGATGGTGGCGCAAGTTATAATGTTGGTGACCCCGTAGTTATTACTGGTGGTAATGCTGTTAAACAAGCTGAAGCATTGGTTTCAGAAGTATTCTCTGGTTACATTAATCAAATTCGTGTTCTTGCTGGTGGTTCAGGTTTTAAAATTGGTTCAAATGTAAACTTGGTTGGTACAACTGCAAATGCTTCATTAGTTTTGGCAATTGACGGAGTTGATACTTCAGGTGCCAATGCAGCTAATAGTTTTATTGTTAATACAGACAAAATTGGTGACTATACCACAAAAACAATTAGTGATGCAAACTATGGATTTCCAAGTGCTGTTACGGAAAATGTTGCAACAAGATTAATTGACGCTTTTACATTTGCACCATTAACTGGTATTGGTCCAATTACCAATGTGGCAATTCTTTTTGCTAACGCAATTTTCTCTACTGTTCCAACTTTAGATGCTGATTCAGCACCTTACACGGCAAGTGGAGAAGTTGAGCACGTTTATTCAACAGGCTCTTTAGGTAGATTAACAATCAATAGTGGCGGAACAAACTATGCCATTGGTGACGAACTTGTATTTACATTAACTCAACCAATGTCGTTTGGTTTTGGTGCAGCTGCTGCTGTAACTAATGTATCTACAAGTGGTGCAATTACTAAAGTTCAATTACAACCACCAAGACTTACTGGCACAGTTAATGTTACTTCAACATTAAACACTCTTACTGGAACAGGCACATTATTTCAAAGAGAATTGGAGATTGGTGACCAGATTATGGTTAACAACCAAATCAGTTGGGTTAATGCTATTAGTTCTAATACTTCATTGACAACCAATGTAAATTTTGGTTATACTGAAACAAATAGAAAACTTGGTAAATTTGAATTGTTGCCAATTGGTGGTATCAATTATGCTTTTGATAAACTTCCTTCTGTAACAGTATCTTCTACATCTGGTGCAAATGCTAATATTGCAGTCCAAGGAATACTTGGTGATGGTGAAAATCTATTTGCAACGGCAGACAAAAATCCTGGTGAAATTTTAAAGATTCGTATTGTTGATGCTGGTCAAGGATATGAATATCCACCAGAAATTGATTTGACTGGAAGTGGTAATAGAGCTGCAAGAGCCAATGCTTCAGTTGAACCTAGTTATGTTGAATTTCCTGGTCGTTGGACAACATCCGATTCTATTCTTTCTGCTTCAGAAAGGGTTATTCAAGGTCGTAATTTCTATATTGATTATGCCTATGTTCTTTCTTCTAAAGTTGAATTTGGTAAATTTAAAGATGTCTTTAAAAACCTTATTCATCCAGCAGGTTTTGTGGAATATGCGGAGTTTAAAATTGATGAGGTTGTGGCCGCAAACAATCTTTCCAGAAGTAGCATAACTATAAGCAATAGTGTTGCTGGTACTGTAAACACAAACGGCAGTATGTATGTGATGGGAACAGGCACATTGTTTAATGTGGTTACTGGAATCATTACTGTTGGTTCACAGATTGCGGTTAACTCTGAAATTAGAACGGTTAATGCCATTTACAGTAATACCCTATTGACAGTTTCCACACCATTTACATATACATCAAATGTTCAAGATTTAATAATAGTGGCATAAATAAAGAATTAATATGGCAACTTTTTATACCTCAAAGAAACTCTCGTTCAATAACGCAGAACAATTCAAAGAATCGTTCTCAGAACCAGCTGCAACAGTTGGTTATGTTTTTATTGGAAACCATGTTCCTTATGCAAACGAATCGTCACCAAACTCCATCGTTGATTCTACATCCGATGAAAAGACAGTTTGGGACAATATGTTTGCAGCCAAAAAAGTTACTGGTAACGATGTGGAATTGGTTGTTCCTAGGGTCAATTGGACAGGATCCACAAAATACAAACAATATGATGATTTAATTACAATAGATGATTTGACAACCGGCAATACAACATTGAATGTTAAACCAATGTATGTTATTACCACAGACCGAAATGTCTATAAGTGTTTGTCAAACAACGCTTCCGCTAATTCTACTGTTATGCCAACTGGTGATTACACCACCGCAAACGGTACAATTAAAACTGCTGACGGTTACATTTGGAAGTATATGTATAATGTCAAACCTTCTAATAAGTTTTTGACAACCGATTGGATGCCAGCACCAATTTCCACATCAAAATTAGATTACAATGTGAGTTCTGCTGATGTTGTAAATGGTGAATTAACCACTATTATTGTTACAAATGGTGGAACTGGATATGCGGAACCTTCTATTTTATCTACTGCATTTGGTCCAGGCGTAACATCAATTAATTTGGCCAACACAACAAATGTGGCTGCAAATATGTATGTTAGTGGAACAGGTATTGCAACATCCACTTTAGTTACCGCAGTTAATGCTATTAGCTCTACAATTACAATTTCTACTGCCACAACCGCAAACGGTGGCGGAACAGTAGCAAACAATTTAACATTTACAACAAGAGTTTATGTTAGTGGTGATGGTTCTGGTACAGAAGCTTCTGCAACAATTGCCAGTCGTGCCATTTCAAAGATTACAGTAGATGTGACAGGATCAGGATATACATATGCAAATGCTATTGTATATGGTTCTGGAACGGGAGCAAATGTTCGTGTTGCTTTACCTCCACAATACGGCCATGCATACAATCCCGCTAAAGAATTGAATGGCGGAAATGTAATGGTTGCTGATAAGATTGGATTGGTAGATTCAACAGAAGGTGGACTTATTTCCACTAGCACAGCATTTAGACAATATGGCCTTCTACGGGACCCATATAAATATGGTGAAACATCACCAGTAACAAGTTCTAATGCAAATACTGTTATCTCACAAACAACCAATTTGACATTGGTCGCAGGTACTGATTTTACATTGAACGAATTTGTCTACCAAGGTAGTTCTGCAAACAATGCCTATTTTTATGGTTTTGTTAATGCACAATCTTCAAACCAAGTTAGATTGACTAAAGTTAGAGGTCAAGCTGCGGTTGGTGGTATTTTGATTGGTGCCAGTTCTGGTGTAAACAGAACAATTGTTAAACAAAATTTACCAGAGTTCCAACCATATAGTGGCGATATCATGTATGCTGAAAATATACAAAAAGTTGAAAGAGCAGAAGGACAAGCTGAAAATGTTAAGTTTGTTATTAGATTCTAAGGAAAATATTTAATGTCGTTAAATACTAATTTTAATGTCAACCCATACTATGACGACTTCGATGAAGCTAAAAAGTTTCTTCGTCTATTGTTTAAGCCAGGTTATGCTGTTCAAGCTCGTGAGTTAACACAATTACAAACTCTTTTACAGAGCCAAATTAGTCGTTTTGGTAATAATGTTTTCAAAAATGGTTCTCTTGTAACTGGTGGTCAAACTTTTCTTCAAAATGCTACATACTTAAAATTAGATACCGATTATTCTGGTTTAGCTGTTTCTGTAACAAATTTTAATGGTAAAACAATTACTGATTCCACAGGAACAAAGCGTGGTGAAGTTGTTGTTGTTTATGATGCTGATTCTGGTACAGGTGATCCAAAAACACTATTAGTCAAACAGATTTATGGTACTGCTTTTGCTTCTGGAGATAAAATTTCCACAGTTGAAACTGCGCCTGCATATGCTAATGTTTCAACATCTGGTGTTGGAACAGGCCAAACATTTTCTGTAAATGATGGTGTATTCTATTACGATGGTTTCTTCATTAAGAACGATGCACAAACTATTGCCACATCAAAATATAATAACGCAACAGCTAATGCAAGAATTGGTTTTGAAGTTACTGAAGCTGTTGTAGAATATACACAAGACACTTCGTTGTTGGATCCTGCTCAAGATGCTTCAAACTTTCAAGCACCTGGTTCCGACCGCTACAAAATTTCATTAGTATTATCAACTCGTGCTTTAGATTCTACCGATGATACACAATTTATTGAACTTGCTCGTGTTGAACAAGGCGCATTAACCTATTCTGTAAAATACCCATTGTATGCGGTATTAGAAGATACTCTTGCTCGTAGAACTTACGATGAATCTGGTAACTACACAGTAAGACCATTTAAACTTTCATTAGACACAAGTGCTGCTAATACCGCAAAAGCCAATGTTGTATTGTCGCCAGGTAAAGCATATGTCTATGGTTACGAACACGAAACAATTGGACCAACAACAATTACATTTAATAAACCAAGAACAACAGATAATGTTTCTAATAAACGCATTTCTTCTGACTATGGTTATTATGTTTATTCAAATACACACTTTGGTACATTTCCAATTAATAGTTTAGCTACTATTGATTTGCATTGTGTATCAAATGGTTCAATTAATGTTTCATCTACAAACACAATTACTAATACAAAGATTGGTACTGCTCGTGTAAAAAGTATTGAATTTGAAGCAGCTTCAAACACATCAAACTCTGCTACATATGAATATCGCACTTATTTGTTTGATGTTAATGTTTCTTCATTAACAGGTAATGTATTAACATCTAATACCACAACAATTACAATTGGCAATACTGGTGCTGGACAATATTATTCTACACAGAACAATGCATATACTGGTGCTAAACTTCGTATCATTGCTGGTCCTGGTGCTGGTGAAACTCCAAAATATATTACAAATTATAATGGCGCTACTGGTGTTATCACATTATCTCAACAATTTATTGCTACAACAAATACAACATCAACTTGGTCTATTGACTTTGAAGTTAATGATATTAAATCATTAGCTGTTACAAGCGGAACAACTCGTGTTGCAGCTGCTGATATTGATGGTGCTTCTAAAGACCCAGCAACAACTTACGATGACACATTTATTTCAGATACTAAGTTAGAGCCACTATTATTGCCACTTGGTCAAAATTATGTTGCTAGTGGAACTATTGGTAATTTGTCTTTCTCATATAAGAGAATGTATGAAGCACAAGCTTTTTCATCTTCAATATCACCTACACTTTCAGTAGGTACTGGTGAAGCCATTTCTGCTGCTGTAAGCACTTCAAGTAAAAACGAAAAATATACAGTTGTTGTAACAGCTTCTGGTACTTCGCCATATACTGTTGGTCAAATTATTCCTTCTAATCTATTTACAGTAGATACAGGCACTCGTAAAATTACTGTTACTTCTGGTAACAATATGACTGCTAATATTGTTGCAACGATTGATTCTTCAAATCCATCAGCAAAAACAAAAACTTTTGCAACTGCAAATGCAACCGTTCAAACAAGTGGCGGCACAGCGTTGTTTGCTAATAACGGCGTAATTCTTTATGCTTCACAAGGCCAAACTCACATTATGGCCAATACTGTTGTTAAAACACCTGCAACTGCACAATCATTATTTGTGTCTGATGTTGTAGCCGTTTCTTCAGTATTAGATTTTAATGGCAATCAAATTACAGTTGCTAATGCTGCTATTGCAACAGATATTACTTCACGCTATACATTAGATAATGGTCAAAGAGATTCTTATTATGACCATGCTTCTATTAGTTTGAAAGCTGGTGTAGCAACTCCTGTTGGACCCCTAGTCGTTAAATATAACCGATTCAGTTCGTCTGGTGCTGGTTTCTTTGATGTTGATTCTTATAGTGGGTATGATTATGGTTCTATTCCTACATATTCATCTGTTGGTGCAGGCAACAATTACCAACTTTCGGATTGCCTTGATTTTAGGCCTGTCCGAGCAACGCCAACAAGCACAACAACAGCAAACACCGTCACATTCGATGTTGATTCAACCACGACTGGTCCTAAGATTCCTGAGAATGGTTCCGACATCATTCTAAACTATCAATACTACTTACCAAGAATTGACAAGGTAGTATTAAACAAAGACAGAACATTTGAGGTAGTTCAAGGCATTCCTTCCCTAACTCCTGTTGAACCAAAAGACAAAGATGGGGCAATGACTTTGTATACCTTGCGTGAACCTGCGTATGTTGCCAATACATCTTTAATTAGAGTTGAATACAAAGACAATCGCCGTTATACAATGCGTGATATTGGTGCAATCGACAAGCGTGTTGAAAACTTAGAATATTATACATCATTGTCATTGCTAGAACAATCTGCTGTTAACAAACAAGATTTAACAATACTTGATAGCACAAATTTACCACGATTTAAGAATGGTATTTTGGTTGATGCATTTGATGGCCACTCTGTAGCTGATGTGGCAAAAAATGATTACTTATCGTCTATTGACCCTAAGAACAAAGAACTGCGTCCATCATTTAACATATCTTCACATTTATTAACATTTGATTCCGCCACTTCAAGCAACTTTATGAAGAACGGTCCTTTGGTTACTGCTAATGCTGCACACTCAGCATTTATTGACCAAAACAAAGCTTCCAAATCAATCAATGTTAATCCATTCAATGTGATTAACTTCTTAGGTAAAATTCAATTAGACCCAGCGTCTGATATTTGGATTGACACTAATAAACAACCAGATGTTCTTGTTAATCTGCAAGGTGACAAAGATGCTTGGAATATAATTACTGCCAACGCTTACTCATATGAGTGGGGTGATTGGTCAACATATTGGACTGGAACAACAACTGACAGTCCTGCATATCGTGGTTGGTTAGGTGCAACAGGCCGATATGAAGTGGTTTACGGTACAGAAACAACAACAACATCATCATCACAAACAAGAACTGGTGTTAAAACAACTGTTGTTCCAACCACAATTACTCAATCTTTGGGTGACCGTGTTGTTGATGTGTCTATTATTCCTTACATGAGAAATCGTAATGTGTTATTTACTGGTTCTGATTTTAAACCAGATACCACATTATATTCTTTCTTTGATAATGTTAATATTGACAAGTATGTTGCTCGTGCTAACAAATTTAAAATTGCCACAAATAATCTTGGTTTCAGAACTGAGATTGGCAATCCAGAAACAGTTTCAGTAGTTAATACTGCAACTAGCACAACTAATGCTACTGCATATGTTGTTCGCACATCTAATACTGAAGCATTTATTATTAGTGTTAACCCATCTTCTGCACTTAACGGTTCTACAATGAACTTGGTTGGTTCTTCAACAGGAACAACTGTTCGTGTTGTTGGCTATGACCACTACTCTGGTAATGCAGCCTCTGCTACTGGAAATACTATTGTATTGAATGTTGATGCGTTTGGTGCTAATAATACTACTGATTATGTTGGTTCACCAATCTATATTGTTAGTGGAACTGGTGCTGGCCAACAAGGCACAATTACTACTTACACAGCTGCTACACGAAATGTAGCAATCTCTGGTGCATGGACAACTATACCATCTACTGATTCTATCTACTCAATTGGTAATCTAAAAACTACCATGGCAGGCGATGTTGCTGGTGTGTTTAATATTCCTTCTGCAACATTCCGTGTTGGTGAAAAGAACTTTAGAATGGTTGACAATTCAACCGGCGATTTAGGTTCTTCATCTACAAACGGTGACGCTACATTCTTTGCACAAGGCATTTTACAGTCAACAGAGAATACTATTATCTCTACAACTGTACCAACAATTCAAAGAGCTTCTGTAACCGACAATCGTGTTGTTTCTTCTACAACAAGTCGCCAAGTTGTGATTGGTTATTGGGATCCACTTGCACAAACATTCTTAATATCACCAGTAAATTACCCACAAGGTATTTTCCTGTCTAAGGCTCGTTTTGCATTTAAATCGAAAGATACAACAGTACCAGTTACATTACAGGTTCGTCCTGCAACAAATGGTTACCCATCATCTTCTATAATCTATCCTTACTCAACAGTTACTTTGACACCAGATAAAGTTAATACAACTACATCTCCAAACTTAGATACTGCTAGTAAATATACAGAGTTTGAGTTTGATGCACCAATCTACTTGCAGCCAGGTGAACATTCATTTGTATTGTTGGCTAACTCTAACAAGTATGAGGTGTATGTTGCTGAAATTGGTAAACTTGACACAGTAAGTGGTCGTCAAATTTCTGAACAACCATATGGCGGTTCATTGTTCTTATCACAAAACGGTTCTACATGGACTGCTGACCAAAATTCAGACCTCATGTTTAGATTGTTCCGTTATGTGTTTAGTACCGATCCTGTTCAAGCAACATTTAAGATTAATTATCCAAGTTCAAATACAGTCTATGACTTAACACACTTGATTACCTCAGATGTTACTGTTGCTAATACTTCTTTATCTTACCAGTTTAATTCTGAAAAATCAACTGGTGGTATGACTGGATATAAAAACATTACTCCATTAACCGACTTCCAAATGAATGATGGTTTTGGCCGCCGTGTATTAAACCCAGCAACAGGTAATACAACATTAATTGTTAAGGCTACATTACAAACATCCAATCCTGATATTTCTCCATTTTTAGACACATCACGATATGGTGTAATTGCCGTTGAAAACATTATCAATGATTTGCCATTGAGTAATTCTGGTATTACATTAACAAGTGGTGGAACAGGTTACTCAACTAACGCCAACGCCGTTGTAACTATTACAGGTGGCGGAGGTTCAGGTGCAACTGCGGCTGCCGTTGTTACTGCTAATGTGGTAACATCTATTTACTTGACAAATCCTGGTTCTGGTTATGAAACATCTCCAACATTTACATTGGTTGATGCTAACACAACTCCGGGTACTGGTGCAACAATTACCTATAACGGTGAAGATAAGAAATCTGGTGGTAACTCTTATGTTCGTTACCTAACTCGTAAAGTGGTTCTTGCTGACGGATTTGATTCTGGTGACTTGCGTGTTTATTTGACCGCATACAAACCTGCAGCTGCAAACATTCGTGTATATTACAAGTTACTGTCTGCTGCTGATACTGCAACATTTGATGATAAAACTTGGCAATTGATGACTCAGTTAAGTAATGCAAACTTTGCTTCTGCTGGTCCTGATGATTACAGAGAAATTGCATATGCGCCAGGTGTTGGTGGTTCTGCCAATAATTCTGTAAACTATACGACTAGTTCAACTGCATATAATTCATTTAGAACATTTGCTATTAAGATTGTATTGACTGGAACTGATACTACTGATGTTCCTAAGGTTCGTGATTTCCGTGCAATTGCTTTACCAGCCGGTGCATAATATGTTTGCTAAAGTAAAAGACCACGACAATCTAGTAAGAGATATGCACTCCAAAGCTGTTCTAAATACAGATAGAGCTGGTTTGCAAGACTATATGCAAAAGAGAGAGATGGCAAAAAAAGAAATCTCTGAAAAACTTGAAACAAAACAACGCTTAGCCAAAATAGAAGAAGAAATGTCTGAAATCAAAGCACTATTGCAAGATATAGCTAACATTAGGAAATACGGATAATGGCGATTAATCAATTAACAACCGCCAATACCTTTCAACATTGGTTAGCGGCAACTCAAAATTTAATTGCAACCGCCAATACCCTTACTGATGGTAATGGCGCTTCGTTTGTTGCTAACACAAAACTAGACATTTCTGGTTCACAGGCTCAATTAAATGTTCGCACATCAGCCAGTATCAATACTCTGTATGCAAACAATACAATCCTTGGTGGTTTTACTAATGTAACCACTCTGAATGTTTCAACTACTGGTTATATTGGTGGTGACTTAACTGTTGCTGGTAATGTAACAGTATCAGGAAACATTATTTTAGATTCAATTGGTTTTGATGATATCATCGCCAACGGTTCTATAACGGCTGCAAACAATCTTTCGATTGGTGGTTTCACAATCATTACTGGTAATACAACCCTCAGTAATGTAACTGCAACATATGGTAATTTCTCAACCGCCAATATCACAATTTTAACAGGCTCTGCCAATACTGCACTATATAGCAATATTACAACGGCACAGGCCTTTGCAACTTCTGCTGGTTCATACGCTAACTCAGCATTTGTTCATGCTAATGCGGCCTTCTTACAGGCCAACACTCCAAGTTATACTGCTAACTCCGCAGCCTCGTATGGTAATAGTGCGTTTGCGGTGGCAAATAGTTCTTCAAGTTATGCGAATAGCGCATTTTCCACAGCTAATACAGCCATTGATAACGCTGTTGCTTTGTCAATTGCACTTGGATAAATAGATAAATAGAATATCAAGGATATAACACAACATGGCAAATACCTTTAAATCAACGGCTAATGTGAACATTGAAGTTACTTCAAATACTGTTTACACTTGTCCGTCTGCTACACAAACAACTCTGATTGGAATGACTTTATCTAATAAGTCCAACGGCACGGTAACCGCAAATGTGTTCTTGCGCCGTTCGTCTGTTGACTATTCAATCATTTCTAATGCACCAATTCTGACTGGTTCTTCTTTAGTTCCAATTGGTGGCGACCAAAAAGTTGTGTTGCAGGCAGCTGATTCAATTAAAATCACAACTAGTGCAAACAACGCAGTTGACACCATCGTTTCATTACTAGAGATTGCATAATAAATGGGATACTTAGGAAACTCATCGTTACCTTTTGACCCAACACGGTCATCTGGCAAACCACTAGATGCTGAGCGCTTTAGTGGTAATGGAAGCACAACTGCTTTCACACTATCAAGACCTGTTAATGATGTAACAGATATTGATTTATTTGTAGAGAATGTTCGTCAAGAACCAACAGTCGCATATACTGTTGTTGGTACGGCACTCACATTTACTGAAGCTCCTCCTTCAGGTACAAATAATGTCTATTTGGTATATCGTAACTATGGCACAGCACAAGTTCAGTTACCTGATGGTTCTGTTTCTTACGCTAAGTTATCTACAAACATTAAGCAATTCACACAAGATACTTTTACCGCAAACGGTACAGGTCAAACATTTACATTACAAGAAACACCTGCATCAGCAAACTCCATTATGGTAACAGTTGACGGTGTTTATCAAATTTCACCAGCGCATTATAGTGTTACTGGTACAACAATTACATTTACTTCTGCACCTCCTGCATCTTCTAATGTTTCAGTTAGACATTTAGGCTTCAGAACATCAACGACAGTTACGGCATTGGCCGCAGGTTCAGTAGGAACAGTTGAATTGGCAGACGGCGGTGTAACAGATAATAAATTGGCAGTTTCACCCCTAACAAATATTTTAATGTTATCAGGAATTTAATCAATGGCACAATCATTTAAACGACTTGGCGCAATTAACCCATCTGCAAATACGCAGACTAATGTGTATGTTGTGCCTGCAGCAACTTCAGCAGTAATCTCAACAATTACTATTTGTAATCAAACAGCTTCTAATGCCTCTTATAGTTTGGCATTAATGAATTCTTCGGAATTTAATGCAGCAGCTCCAACTGCAACATACATCATTCGTGGTGGTGTTGTTCCTGCAGCTGATACAATTGCTATTACTTTAGGTCTTACCGCAAATGCTGGTATGGTTTTAGCAGCTAACACAAGTTCTTCTTCAATTTCTATTGGTGCATTTGGTACTGAGGTAGTATAATGAGTGTCCGCAGATTAGGCCGTCCTGTTGGTTATGACTATCCTGTGGGATTATCAGGTAGAGGAGTAACTTCAGTTGATTATCTCGTGGTTGCTGGTGGTGGCGCAGGTGGTTCTTCTGCTGGTGCTGGATATTACGGAGGCGGCGGTGGTGCTGGAGGTTTTGCAACAGGCAGTAGTTTTTCTGTTACAGACAACACATCATATGCTGTAACAGTAGGCGCTGGCGGAACATATCTATTAAATGCTAGAGGTTTAAACGGATCAAATTCAACTTTCTCATCTGTAACTGCGATTGGCGGTGGCGGAGGTGGCGGCGGTGGAGATACTAATCCAGGACAATTTTCTGGCGCTTCAGGTGGATCAGGAGGCGGTGGAAATAGTGGTGCTGGGCCAGGTGGTTCAGGAACTCCAGGTCAAGGAAATAATGGCGGCACAGGTGCAGGTACACAAGGTGTAACAGTTCAAGCAGGTGGTGGCGGTGGCGGCGCAGGCGGGGCTGGCGGTAGTGCTCCAAATCCTAATGGCCAAACTGGCGGTGCAGGTGGTATTGGTTCAACATCTTCATATTCAGGCACATCAACATATTATGCTGGCGGTGCTGGCGGCAATGCAAACGTGACAGGTGGTGCTGGAACTCCAAGCACAGGTGGTGGCGGTGCAGGTGGTGCATCTGGCGGAAATGCTGGAACAGTAAATACAGGTGGCGGCGGCGCCGGTGCAAACACTGGTGGTTCAGGTATTGTAATAATTCGTTATTCGGGAACACAAGGTGCAACTGGCGGAACAGTAACATCATCTGGTGGTTACACTATTCACACATTTACTGGTGATGGTGCATTTATCACCGGTCAATATACTATTAATTAAGGTTATTTGAGCAATGGGTGATACAACTAAACAATTTTCACAAACAAATTTCAGACCAACTGGATATTCATATCCTGTAGGATTAAGTGCATCTTTACCATTTGTAACAAAAATAGATTATCTTGTAGTAGCTGGAGGCGGTGGCGGAGGTAGTTACTCTGGCGGAGGCGGTGGCGCTGGAGGTTTTGCAACAGGACTATCATATCCAATTGTTGCTGGTACATCATATAGCGTAAGTGTTGGTGGTGGCGGTGCAGGCACATTAGGTGGATCTCCTGCAGGTAGTGGTGCTAGTGGAAGTAATTCACAATTTGCAACAATTCCAGCATCCCTTGGCGGTGGTGGCGGTGGTGCAAACAATATTGTTGGTTCTAACGGTGGTTCTGGCGGTGGTGCAGGTGGTTCAACTGTTTCTGCAAAATCTGGAGGAACAGGAACCGCTGGCCAAGGAAATAGTGGCGGCGCTAACTATAATTCATCGCCATACAATGGCGGTGGAGGTGGCGGTGCAGGTTATGTTGGTGCTACTGGTGCATCTCCAAATGGCGGCGCAGGTTTAGCATCATCATTATCTGGATCACCATCAACATATGGTGGAGGCGGAGGCGGAGGAACACGCTCTGGTGGCACAGCTGGTACTGGCGGCACTGGCGGCGGTGGTAATGGAACTGCTAGCACAAATGCTGGATCACCAGCAGGTAACGGACAAGCTGGCACATCCAACACAGGCGGTGGCGGTGGAGGCAGTGATGACGGCTTAACATCTTATGGTGGTAATGGTGGATCAGGTGTTGTAATTATTCGTTATTCTGGTACACAGAGAGCAGTTGGTGGTACTGTTACAAGTTCTGGCGGCAACACCATTCATACATTTACGGGTGATGGAACATTTACTGCAAATGTAACTTACTCCATCAACTAACATAAATAAAAGAATTAATAAGAGAAAAATATAGATGCCAATTCAACAGATTACATCCGGAATCATATCAGATAATGCAGTTGTTGCTGCTGATATTGCTGATGGTTCAATTACCTCTGCTAAGTTAGCTGCAGGTGCTGGTGGTCAATTTATTGATACACAAACAGTTCATGTGATGTATTATAACGCACAGAATGTTACAGCAAACTTAACTGTATCAGCAAATCAAAATGCGTTTACTGCGGGACCACTCACTATTGATGCCCCATACTCAGTAACATTGAATGCTGGTTCTACTTGGGTAATTCTATAATGGCAAATTTAAAATTAAAAAATCCTGCTGGCGGTTCGTTAAACTTAGTAAGTGCTGATGGTGCTTCAGATTTAACAGTTACATTTCCAGCAACAACTGGTACTGCAATGGTTAGTGGCAATATGCCAGCGTTTAGTGCTTATCCTACCGCAGGAGTATCTTGTGCATCAGGCACTGATACAAAAGTTCTTTTTCAAACAGAGGACTTTGACACAAACAATAATTTTGCTTCTAGCCGCTTTACCCCAACTGTAGCTGGTTACTATCTTGTTATTGGAATGGCACGGTTTGGTCCAATTACAGCAACCCTTACTATTGGTTCAATATTTGTAAATGGTAGCGTTTATTCTAGGGGAAGTGGAGCTTCTTGCTCATCATCTTATACGTATAACCAATGTTCAGCTATTGTTTATCTAAACGGCTCAACTGACTATGTTGAATTTTATGCTTATCAAAACTCTGGCTCAGCACAAACTACCGACTACTACACAGCTTATAAATTTACTGGTTCATTGTTGAGGGCAGCATAATGTTAATGGAAAAAATTAAATCCCTATACCCATCATTAGTTGATGATGATTTTTCACCTTTTCGTGGAACAATTCATTTGCAAAACGATTCAGATGGCAAAGGTGATTATATCGCCAAGTGGGAACACCCTACTTTAACTAGACCAACACAAGCTCAACTCGATGAGGTAACAGAATAATGCCTTTAGTTCTCAATAGTTCATCAATCACAGGATTAGCTTCTTCTGGTGGTTTTTCATCCAGACAAACTGGTGAAGTGCTGCAAGTTGTGAGTGCAAATACAAGAACATACTCTACAACATCGACCACAGGCTCTTGGATAGATAGTGGAATTTCAGCGTCTATTACACCAACAAGTTCATCTAGTAGGATTTTAGTTATAGCTGCTCCTAGTGTGTTAATAGATAGAGTTTCAAGTTTCGACAATCTTGCGTTTTTAATTGTAGATAGAAGCGGAACAAAACTAGCTGCAAGTTTTACCAATTTAAGAGCTTACGATAGAGGTGGATCAGGAAATCAGCTTCAAACTAAACCATCTGTTTCATTTGTAGATAGTCCTTCAACAACAAGTAGTATAACATATAAAATTTATTCTTGGTTGCCTTCATCTGGAGCAATTACTGTTTCTTTTAATTCAACAGAAGGAGCGAGTCCATCAGTTGATGGACTTACAGAGTGTGCCAGCACATTAACTTTAATGGAGATTGCAGGATGATTATTACTAAAATAAAAGCAATCTTATCTCTTGTTCCAAATGCTCAAGTCAATATTTATGGTAATGATGTTCAATGGGTTAATCCTGTTATTGCTCCAGTAACTAACGAACAGATTGACAATGAACTTCTTCGTCTTACAGCAGAATACGAAGCCAAGCAATATCAAAGAAATCGTGCTTTAGAATACCCATCATACACAGATTACCTTGACGGTGTAGTGAAAGGTGACCAAGAACAAATTGATGCCTATATTGCAGCCTGCCAGGCCGTTAAGACTAAATATCCAAAACCAGAGTAAACTATGAGCGTCTTAAAATTAAATCAAATACAAACGGCCAATGGCGTTATTATGGCTAACCTTAATTCCAGCGGAGCAAATACTGGATTTCAATTGCCATACGGTTTAGCACCATGTGTTGCTGCTTATAATAACGGAACATTTACTGTCTCAGCTTCAACAAATACTGCTTTAGTTGCCGATGCAAAACAATTTGATACTGGTGGTTGTTTTAATGCCACTGGATCCACAGCAACATTAAACGGAGTATCTGTTCCTGCTTATTCGTTTGGACCTAATATTGCTGGTTATTACCTAGTCACCGTTGGATTTTGGATACCTACAGCGGCATCTGGTAATGCATTTACAAAAATTTATAAAAATGGTAGTCAATATAGAGCTGGTGGGTCTATTCCAATGAATGGTACAAACTCAATGCAAATGACTACTACTGGTGTTGTTTATATGAATGGAACATCTGATTATCTTCAAGGATATGTTTATCACACATATAGTGGTTCTTTGAATTTTAACAATGCTGATCCTTCATATAACTATTTCAATGCTGCTTTGATTCGGAGTGCATAATGACTTTATATGAAAAAATCAAATCAATTTATCCAGAACTTACTACTGAAGATTTTATGGTAAAAATTAATCTTCAGAATGATGGTGGAGATGATTACATCAAGTCTTGGAATCACCCAACATTAACACAACCAACTCAAGCTCAGTTGGATGCAGCAGAATAAATAAAAGATTAATAGAGAGAACATAAAGTGGCAATTACTAAGGTTGTTCCTGCCGTCATCGCAGTAACTAATAATATTACATCCAATACATTTGGATCCGCTAATACTATTCCATCATTTCAAGTGGATGGTTCTGGTGTTATTGTTGCGGCTTCAAACACAGCAATTACTCTTACTGCAAACTCAGTAGCAAATAACCAATTTCAGACCGGTTCTGTTGAGAACTATTTGAATGCTTCTGGTGGTTCATTGAGTGGTCGTAATAGAATTATTAACGGCGCCATGATGATTGACCAACGGAATGCTGGAGCAGCTCTAACACCAACAAATGGACAATATACACTAGACAGATGGATTGCTTATATGGCAGCATCTGCTAAATTTTCTGTTCAACAAGATACATCCGCTAACACAGTTGCTGGGTTTACCAGTTCAATGAAGATAACTTCTTTATCAGCTTATTCAGTAGGATCAGCTGATGAATTTAATATTAATCAAGCAATTGAAGGTTTTAATTTTGGCGATTTAAGATGGGGGACAGCTAACGCTGCACCAATCACAGTATCATTTTGGGTTCGTTCATCATTAACTGGAACACATGGTGGTTGTGTAAGAAATTATGACATTTCAAGGTCATATCCATTCTCATACACTATTGTAGCCGCTAATACTTGGGAAAAGAAAACAATTACAGTTTCTGGTGACACATCAGGAACATGGGTTGGTTTATCAAATGCTGGTGCGGTATGGTTAACATTTGGATTGGGAACAGGATCAACTCTGTCTAATACTGCTGGTGCTTGGGTTGCAGGAAATTACACAAATGCCACTGGAGCAGTTTCATTAGTTGGTACAAACGGAGCTACTTGGTATGTTACTGGTGTTCAAATTGAAAAAGGTTCACAGGCAACTCCTTTTGAAAATCGCCAATATGGTAATGAGTTAGCTTTGTGCCAACGTTATTATGAAACTTTAGGATTTAACGAATCAAGTGGTCCAGTTGTTTTTGGTCATATTTACAATGGCTCAAATAGTTTGGCAAATGTATCTTTTAAAGTTAACAAGAGAGCAGAGCCAACTATGACAGCATTTAATTATACAAATTTACCAAGCTTTGGTGCTACGTCATACAACAATTATCATGGGTTTTATATGTATTGGGCTGGAGTAACTGGTGCAATTAATTCTGGATGGAAAGCATCCGCGGAGCTATAATGTATAAATTACTACTTGAACCTTTAACTGGCAGACAAAATATGGTTTTGCGTTTATCTGATAACGCAAACATACCTATGTCGGAAAATAACCGTGACTACCAAGAATACTTAAAGTGGGTTGCTGAAGGTAACACTCCAGAACCTGCTGACGAATAAGAGATAAATAAAAGACTACTATGCCTTTATCAAGAATAAACACCGCATCAATCGCAAACAATACCATTATTGCGGCTGACCTTGTTCAATACTCAATCACTGCTAATTTGATTGCTAATGGTGCAATTACTTCAACACAGATTGCTAGTAATACATTAAGCAACACAGTATTTCAAACAGGTTCTGTTGAGAATTATATGGGTTCTCAAGGCACATCATTTGGTATCCGTAATAAAATCATTAATGGTTCTATGGCAATTGACCAACGGAGTAATGGTGCTAGTGTTACTGCAACAACTTCAGCGCCATATACACTTGATAGATGGTATGCTTTTGGTTCAGTTGATTCAAAATTTACCGTTCAACGAGATTCTTCAGCAAATACAGTTGCTGGTTTTGCCAATTCATTAAAGGTTGTTTCTTCTTCTGCTTACACAGTAGGTTCTGCCGAACAATACAATGTTGCACAAGTAATTGAAGGTTCTAATATTGCTGATTTAGCTTGGGGTACCGCTTCAGCTAAAACAGTTACATTATCATTTTGGGTTCGTTCTTCATTAACTGGTACTTTTGGTGGTTCATTAAGAAATGTTGGAACTGCTTATTCATACCCATTCAGTTACACAATTGTTGCTGCCGATACTTGGGAACAAAAAGTAATTACTATTGCTGGTCCAACAAGTGGAACTTGGGGTTCAACTAATGGTGTTGGTACATATGTTAACTTTAGTATGGGTGCAGGTTCTACATTAGTTGGAACTGCTGGGTCTTGGTCTTTAAATAATTATACTTCAGCTACAGGTGCAACATCAGTAGTTGGTACTTCTGGTGCTACTTGGTATCTCACTGGTGTCCAATTGGAAAAAGGTTCACAGGCAACACCTTTTGAATTCCGTCCTTTTGGTACGGAATTAAATCTTTGTATGCGGTACTTTTTAAGATATGGTGGAACTGGTAACTATGAATATGTTAACTTTAGCCCTTTAATTGCAACATCAGGAACAGATTGTTATGGTTGTGTTACTAACCCTGTCCAGATGAGAGCAGTACCAAGTTATTCTGCAAACAACATTAGGATTGTTGACGAAAATGCAAGTTACGGTGCGGCAACTATTGTGGGAAGTGGAGCCACTTATGGCAATTATTTTGGTACAGAAGTTAGATTTATAGTTGCCTCTGGTTTAACTCAATACAGACCTTATTTTGCACAAATGAATGGTGGAACAACCAGCGCATATTACTTATACATGAGTGCGGAGTTATAAAAATGATTACTTATAAATTAAACAAAGACAGAAGAACTGGTGAAGATTGCTCAGTAAATAGAACTGATGAAAACGGACAAGTTTGGTCTATTCCTTTTGACCCAGCCAACACCGACTACCAAGAATATCTAAAGTGGGTTGCTGCTGGCAATACTCCACAACCCGCTGACGAATAAGAGATAAATAAAAGAATATGTCATACTTAGGAAATCAAATAATCAATGGTTCGTTCAGAACAGAGTATTTCTCTGGTACTGGAAGTCAAACCACATACTCGCTGTCATATGGCACAGGTAACGAATCATCTGTTATCGTTTGTATTTCCGGTGTTAAGCAGAAAGCAGATTCGTATGCTTTGATTAACGGACAAATCGTATTTACTGAAGCACCACCAAGTGGTTCCAGTAATATCGAATTAACTTACCTTGGCGAAAGAGTTTTGGTCAACCCATACCTTTCTGCTGATTCACAAGGTATCGTAAGAATTAACGCTAATATTCTAACAGAGAATTGCACAATTACCACCGGCTATAATGCGTCCTCTGCCGGGCCACTTACGCTGGCCAACAATGTTGTGGTCACGGTTTCCAATAATTCAACGTGGACAATAGTTTAAGAGAAAAATATGGCTGGTAAAATTATAGCAGACACAATACAAACTGAAGCTTCATTTCTTCAGATGAATGTCAGCAACACACGAGTTGCTACCATGAATTCTTCAGGCATCTATTCATCATCTGGTGCTAAGATGATTGGTACTGATGGTTCTATTGGTAATTCCACAATCTCTGGTGCAACAATTACTTCTTCGACTGTTTCAGGCAACTTAAATTTTGATTCTACTGGCACAACAGGCTTTAATACTGCAACAGCTAACACAGTAAGAGTTCATACTGCTGGCGTTGAAGCGGTTAGAGTTACTTCTGGTGGAGATGTTGGAATTGGAGGAATTACTCCTTCTGGCGGTTCTGGTTTTACTGCATCAAGAAGATTGTTGCACGTTTATTCTGCAACAGGATCTGGAAATGCTCAAATTCATCTTGGTGGAACTTCAGGTACTATGTTGGACCATGATGATAGTAATTACACAATTGCTACATTACGAAATTTGTATGGAGCATCTGATGCAAGAGCTTTAATGCAAATTCAGTCAGGTTATATGACTTTTGGTACCGGAACATCATACACAGAAGCTATGCGTATTGATGCTTCTGGTAGTATGCAGATTGGTGGTACCGCAAGCCCTAGCGGTACTCAACGAATTGTTACTCATGCAAATGGAGCTAATGGTGTTGAGCATATGCTTTTTAATGAATTACGAACAAGTTCTGCTACAGAAAATTATGTTCGTTTTTATAGAAACGGCAGCCAAGTAGGTACTATTTCAAACACATTAAGTGCAACTGCTTACAACACATCTTCTGATTACAGATTAAAACAAAATATTGCACCTATGACTGGTGCTTTGTCTAAAGTAGCTCAGTTAAAACCAGTAACATACAAGTGGAAAGTGGATGGTTCTAATGGCCAAGGTTTTATTGCTCACGAATTACAAGCTGTTGTACCTGATTGCGTAACTGGTCAAAAAGATGCGGTTGATGATGAAGGGAATCCACAATATCAAGGTGTTGATGTTTCATTCTTAGTGGCAACATTAACTGCTGCTATCCAAGAACAACAAGCAATCATTTCTGACCTCAAAGCTCGTATTGAAGCTTTAGAAGCATAATAAATACTAGATTAAATTAAAGAGATAACATGGCCGGTACACTTAATGTAGATACACTAAAAGCAGACAGTAACCTAAAGTTACAAATTGCTTCTGCCAATGTGGCATTTATTGATGCTAATGGATTGACCATTGTTGGTAATTCATTGAATGTTGGTGGCGGTAGAATTGTTGTTACTTCAAATAACTCTATCTCAACACCATCAGTTATTGGTGCAAACCTTGTTACTGCAACAGGTACAACTGCATTAGGTATTACTGCAAACGGACAGATTACAACTGCTAATGCACCATTCATTTTAACTGGTGGTCAGTTACAGTTTCCTGCTACACAGATTGCTTCAGGTGATGGTAACTGCTTAGATGATTATGAAGAAGGTACTTGGACACCTAGTGTTGGTGGAAATGCTACATACACAAACCAATATGGAATTTATGTAAAAGTTGGAAGAATGGTTTATGCTGCATTTGACTTTACTATAAATGTTATTGGTACAGGAAGCACATCTACATTATCAGGATTTCCATTCACTACAACCGGCGCAGGATTTCCATATACTGGTTCAACTTCATATTGGGCATCATTAACAACAAACCTTGTTTATCTAGGTTTTTATATGCAAAATGCTGCTACAACCGCATTGTTTGTTGGAAATAGTGCAACTTCTGGAACAACTATACAATATAACTCATTTGGCGTTCTTGGAAATAGTGCAAGAATTGTTGGATCGGTTGTTTATGAATCAGCAGCTTAAGGATTAATTATGGCACTTACAGAATCTACAAAAATTGACCAAATTGAAGTTGTAAACGATTGGAATATCCAAGTTCGCCAAGCAACTACCATTGAAAAAGATGGCGTTCAAGTAGCGAGAACTTTTCATCGCTGGGTATTAACTCCCGATTCAGATATTTCTGCACAAGAACAAAAAGTAAAAGACATTGCTAATGCCGCATGGACAACTGAAGTTCGTGCCGCTTATACTGCCTTCAAAGAAGAGCAAGCTTCTAAATTTAATTAAAGAGATAATATGGCCGGTTCAATTTTAGTATCGTCAGTAACACTAGATTCAGATAATACATTTAGTATTCTGAGTAATACTGGCTCAACTTTGTTTTCTACAAATGCAGCTGGTGTGCCTCAGATGTTTATTGCCAATGGCGTTTTCACAATGTCTGGCCAGCAACTTGCTGTTAACTCAAATAGTTTTGCTGGTTACAAAATTCTTGGTCAAATTGCGACAACTGCAAACTCTATTGCTAACGTTTATGTTGTTCCATCAACATCTTACACATCATTGAATTCTATTACTGTTTGTAACGGCACACCAAACGCAGTTGTATTTGATTTGGCAGTTAGACCTACATCAGAAGCGCTTGCTACAAAGCATTATCTAATTAAAGGTTTAACAATACCTGCAGCCGATACATTGATATTGGAACCAGGCATTACATTACCAGCAAATTCTATTCTTGCAGCCAATACGACCGGTGCCAATGCGGCAACATCTGCTGCTGGGGTTTCAGTTCACGCATACGGAGTTGAGTTAATATAATGGCAAACGCATATAAAATTCTTGGTCAATTAAATCCGACTGCAAACACACAAGGTAATGTGTATGTTGTTCCTAGTTCAACAGCTGCGGTTGTAAGTTCTATTATTATTGCCAATCAATCAACAAGTAATGCTTCTTATAGCATTATCGTAATGCCTTCTGCTAACTTCTCAACAAGTGCAGCTAATACATACTTTGTCATTCGTGGTGGCGTTGCGCCAGCGAGTGATACAGGAACTCTCAATATTGGATTAACTTTGCCACCTGGCGCTGTATTGGCGGCAAACGCATCTTCTTCAAGTATCTCAATTTCAGCCTTCGGCGTTGAAGTATCTTAACAATTTAGGATGTTATGGCGATAGAATATTTTAATAATACTAAAAATGGTTCTTTTGTAAGACCAGCTGGTTATACTTTTCCAGCTGGCTTAAGTAACATTGGTCAACCAGTCAATGGACCAACTTCAGTAGAATATCTTATAGTTGCTGGTGGCGGTTATGGTGGCAGTGATATGGTTCAAGGCGGCGGTGGCGGAGGCGGATATATTGAGGGCACAAATACAATTTCAATTGGCCAAAATTATACAATTACTGTTGGTGGCGGTGCTAGTGTTGGTTCTGGCACAACAGGTTCAAATTCTGTTTTTGGTAGCATAACTGCAATCGGTGGTGGTTCAGGTGCTGGAAATAATTCACCATTAAAAGGCGGCGGTTCAGGCGCAGGCGGTTCAGGTCCATCATCTGATCCAAGTTGGACTAGTAGTGACCAAGGTGCAGGCCTTCAGTCAAGTTCTCCATCTAATGGACCAGGAACTGGTTACGGAAATGTTGGCGGTGGCCACACATCAAAGAATGGATATGCAAGCGGCGGAGGTGGTGGTGCTGGCGGCTCTGGTGGTTCAACACCTCCAGGCGGCGGTTCTAATCCAAACTATGCGGCAGGTGGCGCAGGCGGTTCAGGTAAAGCTTCGCCAATATCAGGTCCATCAGTAACATATGCTGGCGGTGGCGGCGGCGGCGGTTATTTTATTGGTGGTCCCGCAGGTACTCCTGGCGGTCAAGGTGGCCACGGAGGCGGTGGTAGCCAACAAGCGACCGCAGGCGCAACAAATACTGGCGGCGGCGGCGGTTGTGGACAACCAGGTGCTGGGAACGGCGGCTCAGGCGTTGTGATTATTCGTTACTCTAGCGCAAGTCAACTGGCCACAGGCGGAACAGTTACAACTTCTGGCGGATATCAAATACATACATTTACTGGTGATGGCACATTCAGAGCAAATGCAGCAACATATTCTGTTAACTAATAACATCATTACATTATGCCTTCAGTTAAATATCTAAATTCTGCCCGCAACGGAAAATTTGTAAGGCCGCAAGGGTCTGCTTTTCCTGTTGGATTAAATCAAAAAAGCTCTGCATTTTCAGTTGAATATCTTGTAGTTGCTGGCGGTGGTGCTGGAGCTTGGGCAAACGGCGGTGGCGGCGGTGCCGGAGGTTTTAGGACAGGATCTGGTCATTCAATAACAACAGCAACTCCGTATGCAGTTACAGTAGGTGGAGGTGGTGTTGGAAATAATACTCCTAATACACGAGGTAGTAATGGTTCCAGTTCTATTTTCTCATCAATAACTTCTTTGGGTGGTGGTGGTGCTGGCACATTTTCTTCTAGTGCTGATGTCCGTAATGGATGTTCAGGTGGTTCTGGTGGCGGCGGAGGATCAAATAATCCAGCTGGCATAGGTTCTGGCGGAGCAGGAACACCAGGAGAAGGAAATAATGGCGGTGGAGGAAACAACGATGGTGCAACATATACCGCTGGCGGCGGTGGCGGAGGAGCTGGTGCCGCTGGAACAACCGTACCAAATGGTTCAACAGCAGGAAATGGTGGAGATGGATCAGCTTCTTCTATAAGTGGTACATCCACTTATTATGGCGGCGGCGGCGGCGGCACATCACAAGGACCTAATCCAGGCACAACGCCTGCCTTAGGTGGAGGCGGAAGAGGTAGTAAAAATCCTGGAACTGCTTCAACAGGTGGTTCAACAAATACTGGCGGTGGCGGCGGCGGAGATGCTGGTGGACCATGGGGAGCAGGAATAGGAAGTCCAGGAGGCTCAGGTATCGTAATTATTCGTTACTCTGGTACACAAGCTGCTACTGGTGGTACTGTAACTTCTTCAGGTGGAAATACCATACATACATTTACTGGCGATGGTACATTTACAGCCAATAACACAACTTATTCAGTCAATTAAACCTTATAAATAAAGGTATCTTTTTATATTAGGAGTTTTAAATGGCACATTTTGCTAAACTAGATTCAGACAACAAAGTAATTCATGTTTCAGTTGTAGATAACTGGAACACAGTAGATGGTTCAGGTAATGAAACAGAATCAATTGGTGTTGCATACTTGAAATCAATTCATGGTGCAGATACTAACTGGAAACAAACAAGCTATAACGGCAATATTCGTAAGAACTATGCTGGTATTGGTATGACATATGATGCAGGTCGTGATGCTTTCATTTCACCAAAACCATTTCCTAGTTGGACATTAAACGAAACTACTTGTCGTTATGAGGCACCAACACGAATGCCTACAACAGAAGGCAAGATTTATACTTGGGACGAAGCAACAACAAGTTGGGTTGAAAGCGCATTTTAATTATTAGGAGTTTATTATGGATGTGAATGAAGTAATGCAGAATTTTACTGGTGAAAATGGAATGGCTTACGGGGTTGATACTGCAATTAAGGCACTAAGACCTGGTTGCAGATACGAAATTACTTGTGCTGGTGGAAGTATCATCTATCACAAGTGGTGGGATCCAAATGATTTGCCACCTCCAGAAAAACCAGAAGTTGATAAAGAACTTGCTTACCAAGAAAAGTTAGCAAAACATTATCAATACTCATTTGATAGATGCCGTGAATATCCTGATGGCTTTGAACAACTCGATATGTTATGGCACGCTATTAATAATGGTGTAGATTTGAAAGAATCAGATTGGTTTAAATCTATCAAAGAAGTTAAAGATAAGTATCCAAAACCGACTGAACAAGTCCCTATGAAAGAATAAAGAGACCACCGTAAGGTGGTTTTTTTATAGCCATCAATACCCAATTCGACTAAATAGAGAATAAACATAGTCAGATTTAAGGAGAATTATCATAGCTGCGTTCACAGAGCTGCTCATCGAGCAAGGAGCCACCTTCTCCACCACAATCAATGTTTCAGATAGTGCTGGTGCTGCAATCAACCTTTACGGTTATACTGCTTCTTCCCAAATGCGTAAATCATTTTACGCAACATCAAATACAATCATTTCAGCAGTAGTTACCGGTAATGCAAACGGAGAAATAACTCTGTCTATGACTGCTGCTAATACTGCTAACTTAACTCCTGGCCGTCAAGTTTTTGATTTGCTGATTACTGCACCAAGCACAATTAAGACCCGTGTAGTAGAAGGCATCATTGTCATTTCGCCTGGAGTTACGAGATAATGGCAGTAAATGTCAGAGTTGGTGGCAATAGTGGTGTTGGTCAAGTTGTTGTTAATCAACAAACTCGCACAACTGTAGCCTCACAAAATTTTAAACCAAAGCCTAATGTTGCATTAACTGAATTAACCGACTTGAATATCTCTGGTGTTCAAGACAAACAAGTTATTCAGTATGATTCTGCAACAGGTAAATTTGTAGCAAACACAGTAACCGCTTCTTTAGTTGCGGTTAATGGTGGCTCTTTTTAATGGCAAATACATTAATTCAATTAAGGTCGTCCACATCTAATGCTACACCAATAGTATTAGATGTAGCTGAACCGGCTTATTCGTATGTAAGTAATACTTTATTCATTGGTACTGCCGGTGGTAATGGCGTATTGCCAATTGGTGGACAATTCTATGTCAACCAACAACAAATAATTTATAACACAGCCAATGCAGCCTTTACTGCTGCTAATACAGGTAGTGGCGCTGTTGCAGCTGGCTCTTATGCTAACTCAGCTTTTTCAACGGCCAATTCGGCAGCTTCTTATGCTAATGCAGCCTTCGCAGCTGCTAACAACTCAACAGACCTTTGGGTAAGAACACAGGCAAATTCTGCGTTCAATCAGGCTAATGCGGCCTTTCTACAAGCAAACACCCCAAGTTATGTTGCCAATTCAGCCGCTAGTTATGCTAACGCTGCCTTTATTGCAGCTAACACAAAATTAAGTTTATCTGGTGGTACAATTACAGGACCAATTAGTGGATTAGGAAGTTCTAAACTAGATTTTACTACTTACGGTTCCAACACCGCATATCTAACAACCACTAATGATGATTCTACTGCATTGTTTATGGGGGCATCATCAGCTGAGTTATACGCTAATACAAATGTTGTTATTAGAGCCAATACTAAAGGAACATCACAAAATTGGACATTTGGTGAAGATGGTTCATTAACATTACCTGCAAGCGGAACAATTTCTGGACTAAAAGATGTAAACATTACTGGCAATTTAACTGTTACTGGTACTGCAACATATACGAACACTCAAACTGTATTAATTGCTGATAATATCATCACAGTTAATGCGGCTATCAACCAGTCTGCACAACCAACGGTTAATGCTGGTATTGAAGTTGACCGAGGCGCACAACCTAATGCACAGTTTTTGTGGATTGAATCTGCTGGTAAATGGTCTGCAAACAATGGCAATGGTTCAATCTATATTGCTTCTGATTCGGCAGAATCATATGCTAATGCAGCTTTCTTAAAAGCCAACACGCCAGATTATGTTGCTAACTCAGCATCTAGTTACGCCAATGCAGCCTTCATTCAAGCAAATGCAGCCTTTATTGCTGCTAATAATGCTGGCGGAACAGTTTTAGGTAACACAATAAATCTTGGTTCAAACACAGTAGGTTTATTGGTAAGTAATGCAGTAACACTTACAACAACTACAAAAGTTACTGATGGTTTAGCATTAATTAATAATGTGTTAGGTAAGTTAGTTCCACCTGGCCCACCTGCTTTCCCATCTTCTAATACCATCTCTATTGCTTCTGTAACTTCTTACAGAATGACAAACTTTACACAGACTGATAGAACATCAAACAGTCGTGGTGTTGCCGCTGGCACAACAGTTACCAATGCAAGACGAGCCGCAACATATTCAATCACACCAACTATTCCTGACCAAGGACCTGGTGATAGTGGCACAATTACATTATTTGTTAATGGTGCAAACTCAGTAGCTTACACATTTACATCGTCAAGTGCCAATGGTACTTACACAAGTGGTGGTCACTCATTAGTCATTTCTGATAGTGTTGATTATGGTTCTAAGATTGTAGGTACATCACAAGGTTTCTGGAGAAGTTTTGATTGTAGTGCCAACGGTACTGTATCAAATGGTTGGAATGAATTATACATTACTCATAGTGGCGCATCTACAACTAATACTCCATTCTGGTATTATGATGATAGTGCGCCAGGAACTGTTACTATCAACAACGGAAGTTTAACAGTTAACTCAGCTGCATACTCCAACTCATCTACAATTTCACATTATACAAGTGCCACACTATTTAATTTAGGATTTAATATCTCCAAGTTAAGTGGTGATATGTATCCAACAAGCGACACATTTGTTACTTCTGCGGCTGGTGGTGCATTTGGTGCCAACGCTGGTGTAACATATGCACAAGCAGGTATCACAACACCACTTACGAGAAACCTTTATGTTTCGAGTGGTCAAGCAACAGTCAATTTAACATCAGCAGTTACTACTGGTTTTGGTAGTAGTGCAACAGGTGTTGTTGTAACTGGTCAAAACAGTTATACCGCAGGCACATTATCGGTAACTCCAGGCGTTACGATTCTTTATAAGACAGGCAATACAAGTTCTAATACTGTAATTGGTGGTGAAGATAATTTATTCTTTGGCTCAACAGTTGGAACTGGATCAACGGCGGCGTTTCGTATTGTCAATCCAGGTTCTACCGACAACCCAGCATATGCGAATGGTGCATCAGCGTTTGATTCGACCAATGGAACTCTCCAAGCATATGATGCCACAATAGTTGCCGCTACATTAAAACACGACCAAATAAATTATGCCACAGGTTACTTGCCTGTTGGTCCAAATTTAAGTTCAGGCAGAACAGGTCCACAATATTTCACATTCAAATTTGTTAGAACATCTTTGTCCAAATTTGATATTCAATTTACAGGTAATACTGCTGGTGTTTGGGTTGCAGCACCAGGAACCGTAATTGATTCCACTTCTTCGTTGAATGGCTGGTTGTCTATGACTACTGCATATGCAGGCTCTGGAATTCCAGGTGCTAATGCTCCAGGTAATGGTAGCAACGGTTGTGCTTTGGGTGGAATTATTACTGCAAATACAGCAGTTACAACACACAGAAAGACTTGCACATTTGGTACAGTATCAACATCTAATTCCACAGGTAATGAAGTTTATGTGAGAATTAAATTGTTAGCTGGTCAAACCATTACTGCTCTTTCATTACAAACAGCGAATAATTAAATGGCAATTTTAGATTCTGCAAAAGTCGACCTACTATACAAGAAGCTCTTTGGTGTTGCTAAGACAGACACACCTGTTAATAAGGGTGCAAGTAACGAATCTATTGCTAGTCCTGCAATTAATCGTGGCGACAAAATTTGGACACAGGCATCAAACATACCTGCAACCGCTGCGGCCGTTACTGGTATTGTTCAATCATATCAAACAACAACTGCCGTTCAATGCACCGCAGACACCACATCAACTGCAATCGCAGGTGTTTATCCAACATGGAAAACAAACTTAACTGATTGGATTCCACCAGAGTTTGGTTCAACATACTTTGTGGCAGTTTATGCTGATTCATCTGGAGTAGGAAATCCTGTATCTACTGGAACACAAATGTTTGATTCTGGTATTGGTGGTGTTGGTGAATGGTTTTTTGATTATCAAGCAGGTGTATTAAATTTCATTGGCGGTACAATTCCAGCCACACTAACTGGTTCTAAAGTGGTCTATATTACTGGCTACAGATACATTGGTGAAATTGGAATACAAACAATTCAAGGCGGTACTTTCTAAGTACCGTAAAATATAAATAGAGAGTAAGTCCCACTAGAGGAATAAAATGGCAAATACCACAATCCAACTAAAATATTCTACCACGACAGCGACACCAACATCGTTGAATGTGGCAGAACCAGCGTATTCTTACTCAAGTAATACGCTCTTCATCGGCTCACCATCTGGTACAGGTTCAATTGCCATTGGCGGTAAGTTCTACTTAGACCAGCAAGCGACAATCTATACTCGTGGAAATTCAGCATTTGATGCTGCTAACTCTGCGGGTTCGTATGCTAATGCGGCCTTTGCAGCTGCTAATACTGCGGCTCTTTCTACTGGTGCATATGCACAGGCCAATGCGGCTTTCATTCAAGCAAACGCTGCTTTCCTACAAGCAAACACTCCAAGTTACACCGCAAACTCCGCAGCCAGTTATGCTAACTCAGGATTTGCAGTTGCCAATAGTGCAGCTAGTTACGCTAACTCTGCATTTTCGGCTGCTAACACAGCACAGTCAACAGGCACTTCTGCTGGTTCATATGCTAACTCTGCCTTTACAGCAGCTAATGCTGCTTTCTTGCAGGCTAATACTCCAAGTTATACTGCTAACTCAGCTGCTGTATATGCTAATGCAGCCTTTACTCGTGCTAACAATAGTATCAATGCAAATACTGGCGGTACAATTACTGCTGACTTGGTCATTACTGGTAACTTGACAGTTCAAGGTAATACCACATATGTTAATACACAAACAATTACAACAGGCGACTCATTAATTCGTCTTGCTAATAACAATACTGTTGGTGATACAGTTGATATTGGTTTCTATGGTGCATATAATTCAAGTGGTGTTAAATATACCGGTCTTGTTAGACAAGCTGGTGCAAACTACTTCTTGTTTAAAGATATTACTACTGACCCAACTGCAAACGTTCTTGCTCCTGGCTCGTTAACTGCTGCTAACACAGGCACATTGACTGCTAATTTAACTGCATACTCAGTTACAATTAACGGTCAAGACATTAACCTCTATACAACAAATGCTTATACACAGGCAAATACTGCTGTAGCAAACGCACTAGCCGCTTCTACTGCCGCTAACGCAGCCTTTGCTGTTGCTAATACTGCTAGTGCATCTGGTACATCCGCAGGTTCATATGCTAATGCGGCCTTTGCAGTTGCCAATAGTGCGGCCTCATACGCTAACTCTGGATTTGCAGTTGCAAACTCAGCCGCTTCTTATGCCAACTCTGCGTTCTTAACTGCTAATAATAGTGCTGGTGTAAATCTTACACAAAATACCAGTATTACTGCTGCCTTTACACAGGCTAATGCTGCTTTCTTAGTTGCCAACGGTGCTGCTTTTGTTGCGAATACTGATTACACTAACTTAACAATCTCTGCTGGTAACTACGGTACTGCATCGGCAGTCGCTTCGTTTAAAGTTGAGGCCAATGGTCGTATCAGTTCTGCAAACAATACATCTATTGCAATTGATGCTGCTGCAATTACTTCTGGTACACTAGGTGTAACAAGAGGTGGTTCTGGTGCTGGCACATTTACAAATAACGGTGTTTTGTTAGGCCAAGGTACATCTGCATTTGCAACCGCATCATCTTCAACTGAAGGTCATGTCTTAACAATTAACAGTTCTGGTGTTCCAACATTCAGTCATCTGCAAGGTGGAACATTTTAATTAATCATGGTGAATAGGAGTTATTATGAGTGTGGAGTTTTCAAATGCTTATCAAGAGGTTCTGCTTGAGAATTTAGACGCTATTCTTAAGCAGAATTTTATGTTTCAAGCAAGATTAAAATTGCTTGAAAAAGAAGCAAATTTTAAGACAGAATTGCAGGCAAAATTAGATGATGTTACGGCCAAATACCAAGAAGCAATAGAGCAAGTTGGTGCCGCTGAACAGTATAAGGTACAAGCATCAAGTAATGATGCCATTGTCCAAGAGAAAAGTCGGATTCAATCCGCTTTAAATGATACCATGCGAGAGCTTGGTACAACAAAAGGTGCATTAGAGGGAAGTCAGGCGGTAATTGAAGAACTGAAATCTCGGATTGCAGAGCTGGAAAAATTAGTTCCGCCTGCACCTAAAACACCAGTAAAAAAGACTACTGTTAAAACTGAAGAAAAAAAGCCTGATGATTCTGCCTCAACTGACCTATTTAAAATAAAGGTAGATGACGGTAGTTCATTCTAATGGCAAACACAGTAATACAACTTAGAAACTCAACTGTAACTGGCAATGTTCCATCATCGCTAGCTAACGGTGAAATTTCCATCAACAGTCGTGATGGAAAGTTTTTCTATTCCACGCCAGCAGGCGCAGTCATCACCCACTATCCTTATTTGGGACCAGCAGGTCTCAATAAGGAAATTCAATTCAATGATAGTGGTACTCTAGGTTCAAATTCTGGCCTAGCATTTGACAAAACATCCGGTTCACTAAATGTAAATAATTCTATCATTGTTAGTGGTAGAGATTTGGGTGCATATGCTAATGCGGCTTTTTTAAAAGCTAATACACCTAGTGATGTAGCAAACTCTGCGGCCAGTTACGCCAACTCAGCATTTTTAAGAGCCAATACTCCTAGTGATGTTGCTAATAGTGCAGCTTCATATGCTAATTCTGCATTTGGTAAAGCAAATACTGCTGGTATTGCAGCCAATACACCTAGTTACACCGCAAACTCAGCTGCATTATACGCTAATGCAGCTTTTACTAGAGCAAACAATTCATTAGATGCTAATAACGGCGGTACTGTTACTGGCACAATTACTGCAAATTCGTTTATTACTTCAGGTAGTTTTGGTAATATTCAAGGTGCAAATACAATTTATGCAAATAATTTTGTGGCCAATACGGGATATTTTCAATTTTCGGATGGTTCAAAACAATATACTGCCAATGCTGGTTCAGGTGGCGGAACAACAGATACTTGGGCGAGAGGCCAAGCTAACGCTGCTTTTATTCAAGCAAATGCAGCCTTCATACAAGCAAATACTGGTGGTGGCGGTGGAAATTCGTTTGGCCAAATTGTTGCCAATGTGGGAACAATCCTTGCGACCAGCTCAAATGATTCTATACAAATAGTTGGAGAATCAGGCATATCAGTTTCTTCAAATGTATCTGCAAAGAAACTCATTGTAAGTGTTCCAGCAGGATATACTTTTACTACAGCTGACTATGGTTTTATAACTGATTCAACTAATGTAATTTACGATTATGGCACAATATAAATAACTATTATGGCTACACAAGTTCAAATACGAAGAGGTACAACCGCTCAGACTGCAGCATTTACTGGTGCAACGGCTGAGATTACTGTTGATTCCACAAAAAATACAATCGTTGTCCATGATGGGTCAACTGTTGGTGGTTTTGCTTTAGCTCGTGAAAGTGCATTATCTTCCAACGCCACATTCTCACAAGCTGCTTTTACACAGGCAAACGCTGCCTTTTTACAAGCAAACACACCATCTTATACTTCTAATAGTGCCGCTAGTTATGCTAATAGTGCTTTTGTTACCGCTAATAGTGCCGGTGTTTATGCTAATGCGGCCTTTGCAGCCGCTAATGCAGCTACTGCCACGGACACAACTCAGAACAATAATATTACCATTGCGTTTGCTCAAGCCAATGCAGCCTTTACTGTTGCTAATAATGCGTTCACATCAACAAATGGTTCTTTTGCTTGGACAAATTCTAATGCGGCTTTTTTACAAGCAAACTCCGCATTTACAGTAGCAAACGCAGCTCTTACATCAAGTAATGGTGCAATTGCTTGGTCTACCGCTAACTCAGCAGCCAGTTATGCCAATGCCGCTTTCTTGGCAGCCAATACTCCATCGTATGTTGCAAATTCTGCAGCTTCATATGGCAATTCAGCATTTGTAACCGCAAATTCTGCTGGTTTATATGCTAACTCCGCTTTCTTAGCAGCTAATACTCCAAGTTATACAGCAAACTCAGCGGCTAGTTACGCTAATGCAGCCTTTACTCGTGCTAACAATAGTATCAATGCAAATACTGGCGGTTCAATTACGGGTGATTTAAGTATTACTGGTAACTTAACTGTTACTGGTAATACAACTTATACAAATACAGTAACAGTTTTAATTGGTGATAATATTATTGTATTAAATGCAGATATTTCACAAGCTGCACAACCAACAGAAAATGCCGGTATTGAAATTGACCGTGGTATTCAACCAAATTCTTCATTCTTATGGATTGAAACTTCTGGTAAATGGGCAGCAAATAACGGAAATGGTTCAATATTCATTGCAGCTGATTCGGCAGAATCTTATGCTAATGCAGCTTTTGCAGCTGCCAATGCGGCTACAGCAACTGATACAACACAAAACAATAATATTACGATTGCATTTACACAGGCAAATGCTGCCTTCTTGCAAGCTAATACTCCAAGTTATACGGCAAATAGTGCGGCCTCATATGCTAACTCAGCATTCCTTGCAGCTAACACTCCCTCATATACTGCTAACTCTGCGGCCAGTTATGCTAATGCGGCTTTCTTAGCTGCTAATGCGGCTACTGCAACAGATACTACTCAGAACGCTAGCATCACGGCTGCATTTACCGCAGCTAACGCTGGTTTCTTACAAGCAAATTCTGCCTTTACAGTAGCAAATGCAGCCTTCACAAGTGGAAACGGATCAATAGCTTGGTCTACTGCCAACTCAGCAGCCAGTTATGCAAATAGTGGTTTTGCTACTGCAAACTCCGCTGGTTCATACGCAAATTCTGCTTTCTTGGCAGCCAATACTCCAAGTAATGTGGCAAATTCGGCCGCATCTTATGCCAATTCTGGATTTGCAGTTGCTAATAGTGCAGCTAGTTATGCAAACTCTGCTTTCTTAAAAGCAAATACACCAGATTATGTTGCTAACTCGGCAGCTAGTTATGCTAATGCAGCTTTCATTCAAGCAAATACTGATTACACCACAATATCAACAACCGCAGGAACATATGGTAATGCATCTTATATTCCTGTGATTACTTTGGCTGCAAATGGCCGAGTTACTGCAATTACAAATACAGCGGTTACTGCTGGTGCAACACTTGGTGATGTATTGGCACTCTCAATCGCATTAGGATAAAACATGGCAAAACCAAATTCAAGAGCGGAACTTGCACTATATTGTAAAAGAAAACTTGGTTTTCCAGTTATTGATATTAATGTGGATGACGACCAAGTAGATGACCGCATAGACGAAGCTCTACAATTCTTTGAAGATTACCACTTTGATGGTACTGAAAAAATTTATATGAAGCACCAAATTACGGTAGAAGATATTAATCGCCGTTGGATTTACGCACCTGATGCCGTTACATTTGTAACTGGTGTATTTCCATTTGATGCTTCAAACGCCTCAGTCAATATGTTTGACTTGCGTTATCAATTACGATTGCATGACCTCTATGACTTCACATCGGTATCGTATGTGTCATATGAAATTACTATGCAACATATTCGTACCTTGAATCTATTGTTTTCTGGTACACCACAGTTTAGATTTAATCGTAAACAAAACAAAGTATTCCTTGACATCAATTGGGATAGTGATTTGCAGCCAGGTCAATATGTTATTGTTGAATGTTATCGCACATTAAATCCATCCACTATTACCTTAACTGGTACTTGTGCAACTACAAATGCTTCTAACACAGTAGTTGGTACAAATACAATTTTTGACCAAGAAGTTTTAGAAAATGACTTTGTTACATTTGGTAATCAACTATTACAGATTGCTAAAATTAATTCACCAACATCTATTACAGTTCGTGGCCCGTTTACAGCAAATCAATCTGGTGTAACAATGACTGCTGCTGGATATTCTGATATTTGGAACGATAGATTTTTAAAACAATATACTACTGCATTAATTAAATATCAATGGGGTAGTAATTTGAGTAAATTTGCTGGCATACAATTGCCAGGTGGTATAACACTTGATGGTCCCCGTATTATGCAAGAAGCACAGGTTGAAATTGATAAACTTGAAGAACAAATCCATGTTATCAATGTATTGCCTGGCGAAATTATGATGGGTTAATCGTGAATGTCCACAAATTTTTACTTCAATAACTTTCCAATAAATCAAATTACCAGCGAGCAATTGCTGGTGGAAGACCTTGTTATTGAGGCTATGCAAATCAATGGCATGGATGTTTATTATCTTCCAAGGTCAACTCGTGATTCAGTTGATTTATTATATGGTGAAGATACATTAAAACAATATGTTTCAGCTTATTCAATTGAGATGTATTTGGAAGATGTTACAGGTATGGAAGGTGAAGGTGACTTTATCTCCAAATTTGGTTTAGAAATTCGGGACGAAATGACAATGCTCATGTCCCGCAGAAGATTTGCGGCAACAGTAAATCAACTCCGCCCATTTGAAGGCGATTTAATTTATGTTCCATTACTACAAAACTTTTTTGAAATTACTTTTGTAGAACACGAAAATAATCAAGCCATGTTCTATACATTAGGCCGTGGTCGTGGTGGTAATGTATATGTTTATGCTTTAAAGATGAAACAGTTTGTATTCTCTAATGAGGTTATTCAAACTGGTATTGCAGAAATTGATGACCAAATTAGAGATACTTATCCAAGAACTCGCCTTACACTAAATGCCGGTGGTTCTGGTTCATATCGTAATGATGAAATTGTATTTGTAAGTGCTGATGCCACATATGCTAATTGTACCGCACAAGCACTTGTTCATAATTATGTAACTGGTTCTTCTGTTGATGTTTACAGAGTTCGTGGAACATTTGGTTCTGGTTCGTTAAGGGGCAATACAAGTAATGCCGTATGGACATTGAATACTGTTTCTGATACTGCTACGATGGATAATGCCTTTGAAGATATTGTTGATAACAATAGACTTGAAACTGAATCTGATTCTATCCTTGATTTTACAGAACATAACCCATTTGGTGAAGCCTAATGCTAAGTAATCCACATTTCTATAATCGTACCATTCGTAAGATTGTGGTGGCTTTTGGCACTATGTTTAATGATGTTCAATTGGTTCGTTATTCAAAAGACGGTCTAACACCATATGAAATAACCAAAGTTCCATTGTCATATGGTGCCAAAGAAAAATACTTAACTCGCATTACATCGGATCCAAATCTTACAAAATCTATTGCAACACTTGTACCTCGCATGAGTTTTGATTTGGTTGGAATGACATACGATTCTTCCAGAAAACAACAAACCACAATGCAGAATTTTGGGTTTAGTTCTGGTAAATTTGCTAAACAATATGTTCCTATTCCTTACAATTTTGATTTTAGTTTGTCCATCTATGTTCGTAATACAGAAGATGGCACACAAATTTTAGAGCAAATTCTTCCATTTTTCACGCCAGATTTTACAGTTACAGTAGATTTTATTGGAAAAATGGATCAAAAGTATGATATGCCCGTTCTTCTTAATTCAGTAACTCCTGAAACTGATTATGAAGGCGACATGATGAACACTCGTTTAGTTATTTGGAATTTAACATTTACTGCAAAAGCATATATTTGGCCACCAGTTTATACTGATAATGATAAAGGCTTAATTAAACAAGCAAATACCAATATATACTCTGACCATACCAATTTGGATGCTCAAAGAGTATATGTCAACTTTGCAACTGGTAAAGGTGTTTATACCACAGGTGAAGATATTAATATAGTTGCTAAAGGCATTACAGGTAAAGTTTTATACTTTAGTAATACTTCCACTGGCGTTTTAGTTTTAACAGATTTGAGTGATAGAGTTAGCGCTAATGACAAAGTTGTTGGCGTATATTCTAATGCTTCATTCACAATCAGTAGTGTAGATAAAACGACAACAAAAACAGCTATCATTATTACTACTATAAATCCACCAACGGCAAATGTAAATGAGCCTTATGGATTTGAAGAAACATTTATTAATTGGCCAAACACTTTGATATGAAAAAACTAAATGATAACCTGTCTGAAATCTTTGACATTGAACCAATAGAAAAAACAACAATGCCTGTAACAATACAGGCAACTGAGGTTGTGGTTGGTGATGAAGTTGAAACTGATTCTGCATTAGCCAGAAAGAACATTAAAAGTTTACTAGATAAAGGTAGTGGTGCTATTGATAATCTGTTATTAGTGGCACAAGAATCTGAGCATCCTAGGGCATATGAGGTTGCCGCCAATTTTATTAAAGTATTGGCAGATTTAAATAAAGACCTTTTAGAAGTGCAAAAGAAAAAGTCTGATTTGCGTCCAACGCAAACAACAAACCAGTCAATCAATGTAGAGAAGGCAGTATTTGTCGGTTCTACCGCAGAATTATTGAAACAAATTAGAGAGAATAAATAGGATTATGGAACAATTAATTCAACAACTTAAAGTAATCTTAGGTACTAACTTTGCGTTATATCTAAAGAGCCACAACTATCATTGGAATATTGAAGGTTCAAATTTTCCACAATACCATTCTTTTCTAGATGGATTTTATAATGATGTATGGGCACAAACGGATGATATTGCAGAGCATTTACGCCGTTTAGATTCTTATGCGCCAGGTTCTATGGAAAGATTTTTAGAATTGGCAGACATTGAAGAAGCAGTAGATGTTATTCCTTCTGCAATTTCTATGATGCAAAATTTAAAATCAGATAATGACCGATACATTGTTCATCTTCGTGCAGGTATTGTTGCAGCCAATCAAGCAGATGAACCTGCTGTTGGTAATTTTTTACAAGACCTTCTTGGTGCTCACCAGAAGAAAGCGTGGATGTTGAGAAGTATTACTAAGTAATATTGAATGATTAATAATGGTTATAATGGTAATGCAAGTCTAAAACGAGCCGGTATAGAAATATCCTATACCGAGGAGCAAATTTTAGAAGTTGCAAAGTGTGTTGAGGATCCTGTATATTTTATTGATAACTACTGTTACATTGTAACACTAGACCACGGTATACAGCCATTCAAACTCTACGATTGCCAAAAAGAAAAGATTAAATTAATCCATGATAACCGAAAGGTTATTCTTATGGAAGGTCGTCAGCAAGGTAAAACAACCTCAGCTGCTGCCTATATTCTTTGGTATACATTATTTCAAGATTCTAAAACTGTAGCCGTTCTTGCTAACAAAGCATCAACTGCTCGTGAGATTATGTCACGGTATCAGTTAATGTTTGAGCATTTACCAGCATGGATGCAACAAGGTATTAAGACATGGAACAAAGGTGACATTGAACTAGAAAATGGTTCAATTGTCTTTACTGCTGCTACAACTGCTGCTGGCATTCGTGGTAAATCCGTTAACTTATTGTATATTGACGAAGCCGCAATCATTCCAAATACTGTTGCTGATGCTTTTTTTACTGCGGTATATCCAGTTATCTCTGCCGGTCAGACAACAAAGATTCTGATTACCTCAACACCACTTGGTTATAATCACTTTTGGAAATTTTGGAATGATGCGGTTAATGGCAACAATGACTTTGTGCCAATGTTTATTCCATATTCTCAGATTCCAGGCAGAGATGAGAAGTGGGCTTTAGAACAACGCAGACAACTAGGTGACTTAAAATACAACCAGGAAGTTCTATGCAAGTTCCTAGGTTCGTCCCTTACATTAATCAACTCGGACGCTATCGAATATATGTCGACCTGTCCAACAGTCTATTCTAAAGATGGGTTGGATTTGTATGATTATCCAGTTAAGGGTGAGAGAAACGACAATGAGGAACTAATCAAGAAGCCTCATAGTTATGTTATTGTTGCCGATACTGCCAAAGGAGTTGGCGGTGACTACTCGGCATTTGTTATTATAGATATTACAGAGGTACCTTATAAGTTAGTTGGTAAGTATAGGGACAACAAGATTGCGCCTATGCTATATCCAAGTATTATACATAAGGTAGCTAAAGACTATAATATGGCCTATGTTTTGATTGAGATTAATTCATCAGAACAGGTTGCACATATTATGCACAACGAACTAGAATACGAAAACATTGTTTTTGTAAATAGAAACACCAAGAGTGGCCAGGTAGTATCTGGTGGTTTTGGTGGTGGTAAGACACAGTTGGGTGTTCAAACCGATAAAAGAGTGAAACGAATTGGTTGTTTTACTTTTAAAGCCTTGGTAGAAGAAAGAAAACTTTTGATTACCGATGCTGACACCATTTCAGAAATATCAACCTTTATTCAAGTAAGGGATAGTTATGAGGCTGATGATGGTTACCATGATGACTTAGTAATGCCGTTGGTTTTGTTTAGTTGGTTAACAACAAACCCCTACTTTAAGGAGTTGAACAATGTCAATTTGCGTGAAGCAATGTACCAAGAAAGAATAAAACAAATCGAAGATGAAGTGGTTCCGTTTGGATTTGTATTGACAGGAACCGAAGAAGAATATGATGTAGATTCTGGTGATGTATGGCGGCAAGATAGAGGAGATTCAGATAAACCTCAACTTCCAGCTGGTTACCTAACCTCAAATCTATAAAAAACTAAATAGTCTATAAAGAAAAAATTGACCCGTAAACTAAGGAGAAATCCATGGCATTTCAGCTATCACCAGGGGTAAATGTATCAGAAATCGACCTGACTACAATTGTCCCTTCAGTCGCTACTTCAATTGGTGGCATCGCTGGAAATTTCAACTGGGGTCCAGTAAATGAAGTCGTTACCATTTCTGACGAGATTCGTCTTGTCAATCGTTTTGGTAAACCAGACTCTACAAATTATGAAAACTGGTTCCCAGCTGCAAACTTCCTTGCATATTCAAATAATTTAAAAATTGTTCGAGCTGCAAACACAACCTCTACTCTTAATGCTACTGCTAACGCATCTGGTATTTTGATTAAAAATAATGATGATTACATAGCAAATCGTGAAACTGCAACTAACACAACATACGGTCCATATGCGGCTAAGTATGCTGGTGTTTTAGGAAACACTTTGCGTGTTTCTATTTGCCCATCATCACAAGCTTATTCATCTAACTTGACTGTTACCAACACAACTGTTGTAACTTCAAACGGCACAAGTAATACTTCTGTTACAGTTACAGGTTCTCCTGTTGCTAACTTGTATATTGGTGACCTTGTTTCTTTTGACGGCGGTGTATCATACACTCGCACAACCAATGTTTCTTCAAGTTTCATCAATGTGGCATCTGCCGTTGCTGTTACTGCTGGCGCTGCTGTATTGCGTAAATGGCAATATGCAGACCAGTTTGGTGTTGCTCCCGGCACATCATCTTATGCTACTAGTGTTAATGGTTCTGGAGATGAATGCCATGTTATTGTTGTTGACGAAGATGGTCAATTCTCAGGTGCTGCTAATACAGTATTAGAAAAGTTTGCTTTTGCTTCTAAAGCATCTGATGCTATTAGTGATAGTGGTGATACAAATTACTACAAAACAGTTATCAATAGCCAATCACAATACATTTGGTGGTTAGGTCATCAGCCTGGTGCTACAAATTGGGGCAATACTGCTTCTGGAATAACATTCACAAATGTTAATACTCCATTTACAGCATCATTAGGTGCTGGTGCAGATGGTACAATTGGTAACTCTGAAATTATTACTGCATATGGTTACTTTGCTAATGCTGATGTTGTAGATGTTTCCTTGTTAATCTCTGGTTCAGGCAATGCTACTGTTGCAACAAGTTTAATTTCTACTGCTGAATCTCGCAAAGATTTGTTAGTATTCTTGTCACCAACTAAAGCATCTGTTGTTAATAATGCTAACGCAGAAGCAACTGCAATTCTTGCTTATCGCAATAGTTTGACCAGTTCTTCATACGCTGTATTAGATTCTGGTTACAAATATCAGTTTGACAAATACAATAATGTATATCGTTGGGTTCCATTAAATGGTGATATTGCAGGCACTTGTGCTCGCACAGACCTTGAGCGTGATCCATGGTATTCACCAGGTGGTTTAAGCCGTGGTGTTATCAAGAATGTAATCAAATTGGCATACAATCCAAACAAAACTGACCGTGATAACCTCTATGTTCAAGGTATAAATCCTGTTGTAACATTCCAAGGTGAAGGCACAATTCTTTACGGTGACAAAACCATGTTGGCAAAACCATCTGCGTTTGACCGTATCAATGTTCGCCGTCTGTTTATTGTGTTAGAGAAATCAATCGCTAAGGCTGCTCGTTCAACCTTGTTTGAATTCAATGACCAATTCACTCGTGCTCAGTTTGTAAACTTAGTAGAACCATTCTTGCGTGATGTTCAAGGACGCCGTGGTATTACCGACTTCCGTGTAGTTTGCGATACAACAAACAACACAGCTGAAGTTATTGATGGTAACCGTTTTGTAGGCGACATCTACATCAAACCAGCTCGTTCAATCAACTTTATCCAACTTAACTTTGTGGCAGTTCGCACAGGTGTAAGTTTCGATGAAATTGTTGGCCGGTTCTAATAAATAGAGAGATAGGAGAAAACAATGGCTTTTAATGTAAACGAATTCCGCTCTCAGATGACTGGAGACGGTGCTCGCCCAAATCTATTTGAGGTGAGTATGCCGTTTCCTAGTTTTTCGAATCCAGGAAATGCACAACAAAAATTAACCTTTATGTGTAAAACCGCTCAGTTGCCAGGTGCAACTATCGGTGTTGTACCTGTTCAATACTTTGGCCGTGAGTTAAAGTTTGCAGGCAACCGCACATTCCAAGATTGGACAATTACTGTTATTAACGATGAAGATTTCGTTGTTCGTAACGCATTTGAAAGATGGTTAAACGGTATCAACAGCCACAGTCTAAACGTTCGCAATCCAGCTGCAACATCACCATTTGGCTACACAGTAGATGGTGAAGTTAAGCAATTTGCAAAAAGCGGTGACACATTGAAAAAGTATAAGTTCTTGGGTTTATTCCCATCTGACTTAGCACCAATTGATGTTGATTGGGGTTCAAATGATACAATTGAAGAATTTACTGTAACTTTGTCCTACCAATGGTGGGAATCTGTCGAAGACGGTGTGGTGTAATAAAGAAAGGCTTAACGGCCTTTCTTTACTCTTTAGGATGATAAATTTATGGCGGTAAAACTCTTTGGCTTCACCTTAGGTAAAAAAGATATTGTTCAGGTAGAAAAACCTGAACAAGCTTCTTTCGCACTTCCAACCGAGACCATTGATGATGGTGCGGTTACTATTACACAAAATGCTCACTATGGTACATATGTTGACCTAGAGGGTTCTGTTCGTAATGAGATGGAACTTATCACGAGATATCGTGAAATGGCAAACCATCCAGAATGTGATATGGCAATTGATGAAATTGTTAATGAAGCAATCACACATGATACAGATGGTAAAGTTATGGATATCAACCTTGATAATCTAAAACAACCAGAAGCAATTAAGAAAAAAATTATTGAAGAATTTAATAACATTCAAAAGATGTTAAACTTCAGTAATCTTGCTGATGACCTATTCAAACGATGGTACATTGATGGTCGCATTTACTACCATGTTGTGGTAAATGATAAAGACCCTAAGAAAGGTATTCAAGAGCTTCGATATATTGACCCACGCAAGATTCGTAAGGTGCGTGAGATTTCAAAAGACCGTGATCCTAAAACGGGCGCTCAAGTTATTCGTTCCATGGCAGAATACTATGTGTATAATGACCGTGGTACAACTACACAAACATTTACCTCATCGGTAAATCAAGGTTTAAGAATTGCACCAGAAGCCGTTATTAATGTTAACTCTGGCTTAATGGATGCAAAAAACACATTTGTAATTTCATTTCTTCACAAAGCAATTAAAGCACTCAATCAATTAAGAATGATTGAAGATGCTGTTGTGATTTATCGTTTATCACGAGCACCAGAACGCCGTATATTTTATATTGATGTTGGTAATTTACCAAAAGGTAAAGCCGAACAATATATGAAGTCTATTATGACACAGTATCGTAACAAGTTAGTTTACGATGCTAATACAGGTGAGTTGCGTGATGAGCGTAAACACTTGTCTATGCTTGAAGATTTTTGGTTACCACGCCGTGAGGGTGGTAAAGGTACCGAGATTACTACACTTCCTGCTGGCCAAAATTTAGGCCAAATGGAAGATGTTCAATACTTCCAAAAGAAACTATTACAATCGTTGAATGTTCCAATCTCTCGTCTTGACCCACAAGTTGGTGCAGGTATTATGGGTGTTGGTAAGACTACTGAAGTAACCCGTGATGAGGTTAAGTTTAGTAAGTTCATTAATCGTTTGCGTAATAAATTCTCTCGTATTTTTGATGATGCTTTAAGAATTCAACTATCACTCAAAGGTATTTGTACCGTTGAAGAATGGGAAGATTTTAAAGAATCCATCTATTACGATTACAAGAAAGATAATAACTTTGCTGAAATGCGTGAGGCTGAAGTCTTGCGTGAGAGAGTTCTTACCGCAACTCAATTAGACCCATTCATTGGTCGTTATTATTCTTCTAAGTGGATTAAGAAAAATGTTCTCCGTATGACCGAAGAAGAAATTTTGGAAATGGAGAAAGAGATTGAAGAAGAAGGTGATAGTGCTTCACCAGTTTTAGGTGGTGATGCTAATGCCGCTCAATCTGGTGCAGATGCTGAAGCTGAACCCGTAGATAACACTACTGATGGTGCAGGTCAAGAAACAGAAACTCCTCAGTTGGATGATGCGGTAAACAAATATGCTTTCAATATAAATAAGAAATAAAGGAAATATTATGACAACTACAGCTACATTTATTGACCAATTGGCTTCAGGCCAATCGGCAGAAGCAAAAGAAACATTATCGGACTTATTGTCTGCTCGTGCATTTGAATCATTAGATGCTCGTAAACAAGAATTGGGTGCCACACTATTTGGTGGGCAAGTTGCAGCTGCACAAGAACAAGCAGCATCAGAAGCGGAAGCTGAATGAAATCGTTTCAAGATTTTAAAGTCAATTTGACGGAAGAAGAAAAGTCAGACTATTCTAAGTTTGATGTTTTGGTTCGTGCTGGTCTGGCCAATAAGGCACAGATGCAAAGAATTCATCGCATTTTGGATAAAATGCAAGATGATAGGCCAAACTTTAACAATGCCGACAAACAGATTATTCAAAATCTTTTTAATAAGATGGTAGATTTGGTTAGCAATAATAAACAGATTTTTAACCAAACTCGCCGTGCAGTAAAAGAAGGCGTAATTGCCACTTCTGATTTTAAACTAGGTGCAAGTGGTCAAAAAGTTAGAGCTCATAGAACTAAAGTTGGTGATACAGCGCCAGGTGTTGGCGGTATGGCACCAGAAATTGGTGATGATAAAGAACAAGACCAAAATGCTTTAAAGAAAACTTATAAAGAATCTACTGAAGTGGTAATTGATGAAGCACACATTCAAAATCCACCATTTGTATTGATTCTTAAACGCAAGGCTGTTCGTTATTATCCTGAAGGCATTACTAATGTCCTTTATTATAACGAAAAATTAAATAGATACTTTTCTGTTCCTTATTCGTCTGGTGTTCCAATGGATAATCCAGTTCAAGCAGAAGAAGTAGAACAAGTAGAAGAAGCAGTAGATGCTATTGGTCAACTACAAAAGATTAAAGATACACACCAACATGGCACAGTAAACCATAAAGATGGTTCTGCCAGTAAGATTGATGCTCAAACTGCTCATGCCGTATTGACGGTTCATAAGAGTTTGAATGATATTAATAAAAAGAAATTTGCAGATATGGTGGCAAGGTCATCACATCATATGCAGAAAGCCGCTGAGTTTTCTTGGAAACATTTGAAGTGAGCTTAGTAGATTTAATTGTAAGTGGTCGTTTGGCAGAAGCAAGAGAGGTAGTATTTGCCATGCTTGATGTGATGTCAAGTGAGCGCTTACAAGAAGAAAAGATTGTAGTGGGGCAGGATACATATACATTGGTAGAAGAAGTTTTAGATGAAGCTTCAACGAATGTAATTAGAACTGGCAGAATCAAAAAGATTCGCCGCCGTATCCGTAGAAATGCACAAGGCAGAATTGTCGTTCAAAAGAATGTTCGTAAATCTGCAATTAAAGGTTATAGAATTTCAGGTAACACCGTAAAAAGAATACCTGCAATTCAAAGAATTAATAAAGCTAGAAAACTAAAAAGGTATTGGAAGACTAAAGGTAAATCAAAGTTGCGTAGAACTCTACTCAAACGAAAAATGTCCATTAGACGCCGAACATCCATGGGAATAAAATAAAATGCCAATAGAAATTACAAATACATTAAGAGGTGCCTCACTCATTCGTGTTGAAGGCATTGGAACTTATTATGCTAATCTTATCTCTTTAGCTGTTGACAGCAACGAAGTTGTTAGTGCTGCTAACATTAAAAGAATTAATTGGTCAACAAACGGAAATATTCAAATTGTCCGTAATGGTAACAATATTGCAACATTACATACCGTTGGTGAAATTAAACTAGATGAGTGGGGGCAATCAATTGCCAACAACAACACATCTAATGTTGTTATTACAGTTGTAACTGGTGGCACATTATTCTTAGAAGTGTCTAAGTCTGCTACTTACACAACACCATTAACAGGAATGTAATATGAAACTAATTAGAGAAAATATTGAAGAAGTCAAGTATATTACTGAGGCTTCTGAAAATGGTAAAAAGAACTTGTATATTACAGGTCCTTTTTTAGTTTATGACAAACCTAATAAAAATAACCGACTTTATTCTAAAGACACTTTGTCTAAAGAAGTTGGTCGTTATAATGAGGAATTTGTCAAAACAAATCGTGCTTTGGGTGAATTGGGACATCCTGATACACCAACACTAAACTTAGAAAGAGTATCTCACAAGATTATTTCTTTAGAAGATAATGGTGAAGCATTTATTGGCAAAGCAATGATTTTGGAAACACCATACGGTCAAATTGTTAAAAACTTTATTGACTCTGGTGTTAACCTTGGAGTATCTTCAAGAGGTATGGGTTCACTCATGCAAACTAAAGAAGGTTATAACTTGGTACAAGATGATTTCCGACTAGCAACTGCAGCTGATATTGTGGCAGATCCATCTGCTCCAGGCGCCTTTGTTAATGGTATCATGGAAAACAAAGAATGGTTATTCGTTGATGGACGCTTCGTAGAAGCAGATATTGATTCAGCGAAGAAACAGATTAAACAAGCATCACGCAAAGACTTGGAACGAGTTGCCCTCAACTTGTTTGAAAACTTTATCCGAAAACTTTAATTTTATAAATAAGAAATCATAAGGAGATTCCTAATGGCATCAAACAAACTATTCGAGGCAGCAGCAGACATTCTTGCAGGAAGTAAGAGTGCCGCCCCAGCTATGCCTCCAGAAAAACTCGGTGGTGAAGTAGTAGACCTAGGTGGTCCAACTAATACCAACGATAAACCAACAGACGATTCTGCAAAGATTGATGCTGCTAAAGCAATCAAATCTCAAATGCAGGCGCCACAAACTAAGCCTTCAGCCGCTTCTCCTGACAAGCAAGAAATGCTTGGCAAAGGTCAATCGACCATGAAAGAAGATATCGAAGCCTTGTTTGCTGACGATGAAACCATTTCTGAAGAATTCAAATCCAAAGTATCTACGATTTTTGAAGCTCGTGTTCAAGACCGTATTACTCAATTGGAAGAAGAAACAGAAGCACGCTATGCTGGTATGCTTGAAGAAGCAGTTGAATCCATCAAGCAAGACCTAACAGAGAAAGTAGATGACTACCTCTCATACATTGTTGAACAATGGATGGAAGAAAATGAAATCGCTATTGAATCTGGTCTGCGTTCTGAAATGACCGAAGATTTTATTGCCGGTCTCCGTAATCTATTCGCAGAGAACTTCATTGATGTTCCTGCTGAAAAAGTCGACCTAGTTGAAGAACTTGCCGCTAAAGTTGAAGAACTTGAAGGCAAACTCAATGAAGAAATCGACCGTGGTGTATCATATGCTAAAGCATTGGTAGAATCACGCAAATCCGAACTTACTCGTGAAGTATGTGAAGGACTTACAGCTACTCAAGTTGAAAAAATCAAATCACTCGCAGAGAGTGTTGAATTCTCCACAGAGGACGAATACAAAGAGAAACTTGAAACTATCCGTGAGAACTATTTCCCGTCTGGCATTGTCAAGGCGAGTGAATCACAACTCCAAGAAGAAGTAACTGATGGCTCAGAAAAGCAAATCGTTTCTAACGACCCGCTAGTTGCCGCAGTTGCAAACGCAATTTCTAAAACAAAACTCTAATCCCTTAGGAGATAACTAAATGTATTTGTCCGAACAACTACAAACTAAATGGGCTGGCGTTCTGGATCATCCAGATATGCCTGCTATCAAAGACCCATACCGTAAAGCCGTAACTGCTGTTGTGCTTGAGAATCAAGCCGTTGAAATGGCGAAATCTGCTGGTATGTTGACAGAAACTGGTTCACCTACAAACTTTGCTGGTACAGGCGGTTTTGGTGGCGGTGCTGCTGCTGCAGGTCCTGTTGCCGGTTTTGATCCAATCTTAATCAGCTTGGTTCGCCGTTCTTTACCTAACTTAATCGCTTATGACATCTGCGGTGTTCAGCCAATGACTGGACCTACAGGTCTGATTTTTGCGATGCGTACCAAGTATGCTGGTCAAGCTGGTACAGAAGCTTTCTATAACGAAGCTAACACAGGTTTTGCTGGTGCAAACGGTCAAGGTGCTCAAACAGCATTGTCAACCGGTACTCCTCCAACAGAAACATTCACATCTAACGCTGCTGCAATCGCTGCTATGACAACCGGTTCTGCTGAAGCTTTGGGTGATGGCGCTTCTGGTAACACATTCCAAGAAATGGCATTCTCAATCGAGAAAGTAACTGTAACTGCAAAGACCCGTGCTTTGAAGGCAGAATACTCTATCGAATTGGCACAAGACTTGAAAGCTGTTCACGGTCTTGACGCTGAAACAGAATTAGCAAACATTCTCTCTACTGAGATTCTTGCTGAAATTAACCGTGAAGTTATCCGCACAATCTACGGTACTGCTAAGTTGGGTGCTCAAGTTGGTACAACAACTCGTGGTAAGTTTGACCTTGACACCGATTCTAATGGTCGTTGGATGGTTGAGAAGATTAAAGGTTTGGCATTCCAAATCGAACGTGAAGCTAATACTATTGCTAAAACAACACGTCGTGGCAAAGGTAACATCCTCATCGTTTCTTCTGATGTAGCTTCTGCTTTCGCAATGGCTGGTTTACTTGACTACAACTCTGCGTTGAATAGCCAAATTAACTTGACAGTTGACGATACAGGTAACACATTCGCTGGTACAATGTTTGGTCG